>JAESFO010000038.1_pt1 | contig 287195 bp, 267 predicted proteins | sample 9269421 | NCBI WGS metagenome assembly JAESFO01 (sample SAMN14502839, study PRJNA617101) | algae metagenome | isolation source: Nostoc desertorum CM1-VF14 and co-occurring heterotrophs from rocky... | place: USA: Clark Mountains, San Bernardino, California | collected 2000-06-05
TGAAATCCAAGATCAACAAATCTATGGTCCGGTCTGGAAAATAAGACTCTTTCCGGGCGGGTGAGTCCTTTTGGACAAGTCTCCAGACGCGTTTCGCACGATATCCGAGGCAGCCGACGAGCTGGACCTGCCGCAGCACGTGCTGCGCTTCTGGGAAACGCGATTCTCCACCATCAAGCCGCTGAAGCGTGGCGGCGGCCGGCGCTACTACCGGCCTGAGGACGTGCTGCTGCTCAAGGGCATCCGGCATCTGCTCTATGATCAGGGCTTCACCATCAAGGGCGTGCAGCGGATCCTGAAGGATCAGGGCATCCGCTATGTCATCGGCATCGGCGAGGGCCGCCCGGTCGAGGCGCTGGAGCACCAGCCCGCCGACACCGAGCCTGAGGAGGATTTCACCTCCGAGTCGGCGGTGATCCCCGAAGACGATATGACCGATGCTCCGCCGGCGCCGTCGCGCCTGAAGCTTCCGAGCTTCAAGCCCAAGCCGGCCGGCCTCACGACCGCTGATCGCGACAAGCTCTCCGACGTGCTGCGTGAACTGCTCGACTGCAAGCGGCTGCTAGAGCGCGCTCGCGAAGGTTAGCGCTCGACGCCTTCGTCGGCGTTTTCGGATTCCAGCACGCCGAACGACTGAGACGAGCCGTTGCCGCTGTTCGACACAGCCCCATCGACGCCAAGTCCGCGGCGCAGCAATTCGCGGACTGCTGCCGCACGGCTCGGCATGCGGTTGGCGAAGCGGAAGTCGTCGAGAACGCGCAGTTCGTCCGCTTCAAGCATGATCTGCAGCCGCTCGCCGCGGACTAAGTCGTTACCCTTGTAGGTTTTCTCTGACATCGCGAAGCAGGAATGAGGTTGCGTTACTCATTCAACTCATTGCAAGCAGAATGGTTGCCTGCAAGCGGTGCACTCATTCGCCACAAACCGCTGCAAAGCGGCAACGTGCTAACTCCCTTTTTCCTCGATTTGTCGACCGCACGGGCGCATGTGAAAGGGAAAGGAGACAGCCAGTGCTATTGAACACGCAATCGGATGGTTCGGGTTTTGGAACGGTGCTGATCGTCGAGGACGAGGTACTGGTCTCGATCATGATCGAGGATTTCCTGCTCGACCTGGGCGCAGCCGAAGTCATCACCTGTGTGACCCCGAACGAGGCCGAAGCCACGATTGGCAAGCGTTCGATCAACTGCGCCATTCTCGATGTCAAAGTCGGCGGCGCCGACAGCTTCGGATTGGCTGACGTGCTGACCCATCAGGATGTTCCATTCTTCTTCGCGACAGCCTCCGGGCCTGAGGCAATAGTGGAACGGCACCGGCACCGCCCCATCCTCGCCAAGCCATTCTCGAATGCGCAACTGCTGGAGTTTCTGCACGCCACGATGGCGGGGCAGGGCAGGGATCGTTAGAGCTTTTCGTCTCGAAAGCTCAAGCAAAACAGAAGGGGGCCGGACGGCCCCCTCTTATTTTGCGACCTCGGCCGTCAGCCCCGCTTCGGGATCTGCACATCCTTGAGCATGATGGTGAAGATCATCGCCAGCACATAGACCCCGGCAAGGAACAGGAACAGCGTGTTGAAGCCGGCGGTGTAGTGGCTGAGAACGACTTCGCGCGTCGCCTCCGGCAGGCCGGCCGCGATGTGCGGGCTGAGGCTGGTGAGCCCGCCCGGCACGGCCGCCGCGATGTCGGCGGGGAGCTGCGCATTCTGCTGTGTCAGCGCCCAGGTCATGACCGCGCCGTTGACGGCGAGCCCCAGCGAGGCGCCGATGGTGCGCGCCTGGGTGATGAGGCCGGTGGCGGCGCCGATATCCTGCAGCGGTGCGGCTGCCTGGATCGCGACCATCAGCACCTGGAACTGCAGGCCCATCGAGATGCCGAACACCGCCATCAGCAGCGCCATGATCCAGACGGGCGTGTGCGCGTCGACGAAGGTGTAGCCGACCATCAGCAGCGCGCCGACTGCCATCGCGGCCACCGGCATCCACTTATAGCGGCCGGTGGCCGCAATGACCCGGCCGGCAAGCATCGAGACGACCATCGAGGTTGCCGATGCAGGCAGGAACAGGAAGCCGACTTCGGCGGGGCCGAACCCGGTGATCACCTGGAAGTAGAGCGCGAAGTAGAAGAACTGGCCGAGAGTTACGACGCCCGCGAGCAGCGAGACCAGCGTCACGATGGTGATCGTGTGGTTCCGGAACAGCCGCAACGGCACGATTGGCTCGGCTGCCCGACGCTCAGTCACGACGAACCAGATGGCTGCAGCAATGCCGATGACCGGCAGGGCGAAGGTCAGCAGATCCGGGCCGGTCGGGTCGATCACATGGTCGCCCCAGTAGACGATGGCGGTGGTCGCGACGGCGAGGAGCACGCCGCCGAGGTAGTCCACCTTGTGCCGCTTCTCGACGAACTTCGAGCGCATGGCGAGGAAGATAAGCGCGAGGACGACGATGCCGACCGGCAGGTTGACGAGGAACACCCAGCGCCAGCCGAACAGGCTGGTGATGTAGCCGCCGGCGACCGGCCCGAGGATCGAGCTCAGCGCGAACACGGCCGACGAATAGCCCTGGTACTTGGCGCGGTCGCGCGGCCCGAACAGCTCGCCGATCATCGCGAAGGCGGAGACCATCAGCCCACCGCCGCCGATGCCCTGCAGCACGCGCGCGGCGATCAGCGATTCCATCGACCAGGCGAGACCACAGGCGGCCGAGCCGATGAGGAACAGCACGATCGCCGTCATCACCACGTTCTTGCGGCCGTACATGTCGCCGAGCTTGCCGTAGAACGGCGCCACCGCGGCGGTGGACAACAGGTAGGCGGAGCCCACCCACCCGAACAAATGCAGGTTGCCGAGCTCACCGGCAATAGTGGGCAGCGCGGTGACGACGATCTGCATGTCGAGTGTCGCCATGAACATCGCGATCAGCGCGCCGAAATAGACGAGCAGCGTCGCGCGGTCGGGGCGCGATGGCACCTCGGCGACCGGCGCGGCGCCGGAAATGGGGGATGAGTCAACAGTCATGAAATGCCTCCGAAACTCGGAGCGGGGTTATGTGCCTCGGGCAAAAGTATGTCAACGACAATTGCATGACACGCGCACATAATTGACCGAAGCATGCATTCATGCTACCGCGGCGCCCATGAGCAGCAGCAAGAGCGGCGACGGCCGCGAACCATTTCCCGATCTTCCCACCATCTGCCAGACACGCGGCGATCGCGAGATGGTTGAGCTCGCCGAGCAGGCCGGTCTGTCGCCAAATGCAGCGGAGGCCGTAGCGGCCATCGACGCGGTGATGCACAAGGTTCGGCGCTCGATTCAGCGCCGGGATTTCGGTCGGCAGGTGATGGCCCAGATGGACCCCAGCCTCGACGTCAGCCATCTCGATGCGATCAGCGCCATCGCGCACAAAGGTGAGGAAATCACTGAGGTAACCGTTGGCCTCGTGGCGGAGCGGCTGGGCATTGACCCCTCACGCGCCAGCCGCGTCACCTCCGACCTGGTAGAGCGCGGTTATGTGCGGCGGGTCGCCTCGCAGCAGGATGCGCGGAGGATCTGCTTGGAACTGACCAAGAAGGGCGGCAACTTCGTCGAGGCCGTCCGGCGTAACAAGGTACAGATCTTCACCCGGGCGCTGGCGCAGTGGAACGAGCACGAACTGATGGTGTTCGCGGCGCTGTTCGAGCGCTTCTCCAATTGGGCGACTGATGAGAACGGCGTGGCCCGTTCGGCCCAGAATATCCGTCGCCTGCTCGATGAAGCAGAGGCAACACCTAGGGAAACCGCAGACGCCAAATAGCGGCTGGACGCGCGGCTTGCGCCGCCGTAACCCTTCTCCATGTCGAAAACCACCGCCGCGACGCTCGCGCTTACCAAGGCCGGCATCGCCTTCAGACACTTTCCCTACGACTATGACCCGGACGCGCCGCGTATCGGGCTGCAGGCTGCCGAAGCGCTGGGCAGGGCGCCCGGGCAGGTGTTCAAGACCCTGATGGCCGAGGTCGACGGGAAGCCGGTTTGCGTCGTCGTTCCATCTGACTGCGAAGTCAGCATGAAGAAGCTCGCCGCGGCCTTCGGCGGCAAATCCGCCAACATGATGAAGCCGATGGACGCCGAGCGCCTCACCGGCTTCAAGGTCGGCGGCATCAGTCCGTTCGGGCAGCGCAAGAGAGTTCCGACCGCCATCGACGAAACCGCCGAACTGTTCGACGAAGTGCTGATCAACGGCGGCCAGCGCGGGCTTCTGCTTGGGCTGACACCGGCCGACGCGGCGCGGTCGACCGAAGCGAAGCTGGTCGATCTCGTCGCCTAGAAGACCGCCAGGTACTTCAGCAGCGAAACGACGCCGATGATGATCACCACGATCTGGATGATCTGCTTGACGCGGGCATCGACCGGCAAGCGCTGGACCAGCCACAGGATCAGTACGACGACGAGGAAGGTGATGAGGATTCCGATGAGGACGGACATCTGAAGTCTCCGTGACGCTGCGGAAATGCAGGTGCTTGCTCAACGCGCAGGCGCGCAATTCGTGGCACGCGGCCGAAAACTTCGTGTCATATCCGAATGTTGGCAGCGACCGCGGAACCCTCGCAGGGCGCTGCAAGTTGCATGGCGATGACCGATCCGACCGATCTCATTGCACCGCCTGGGCTGCATTTTGGCCCCCTCGGGGCCAATTGGGTGCACCTGTGCATCGACATGCAGCGCATGTTCGCCGAACCGACCGAGTGGCATGCGCCCTGGATGGAGCGCGTGCTGCCCGAGGTGGTTCGGCTGGTCGAGATGAGGCCGGAGCGCACGGTGTTCACGCGCTTCATTCCGCCACGCTCGGCTGAGGAGGTTGGCGGCACCTGGCGCCGCTACTACCAGCGCTGGGCGGCGATGACAGGCGAGCGGCTTGCTCCCGGCATGCTCGATCTGATCCCGGCCCTGGGGCTGCATGCGCCACCGGCCCGCGTGCTCGACAAGCCGATCTACAGCCCGTGGCTGGGCAGCCGACTGCACGCCGACCTCTTGGCCGGCGGCGTCGACACGGTGGTGATCTCCGGCGCCGAGACCGAGGTCTGCGTCATGGCCGCCGTCATCGGCGCCATTGACCTCGGCTACCGCGTCATCATCGCCACAGACGCCATCTGCTCATCCGCCGACTCTACCCACGATGCCATGCACCACATCTATGACAGCCGCTTCGGCATGCAGGTCGAAACTGCCGAAGTGGCCGAGATTGTGGAAGCGAAGGGGCGATAAGGTGGCTATCCCCGCTGACCGCCGCGTCGCTAACCGCTCGTTAAGCTGTTGGCTCAAATGCCATTGATCGGCGGCCTTGGGTGGTGAACCTCAGCGCCCGGTAACTGCCTCTCACCGCTGATCCCACCATGACCACCGCCGATCACCTCGACGGGGCCGGACCCTTGCGTCCTGCCCAAAACTATCCCGAGATCATCGAGGTGCATGGAACGGCGCGGATCCACAACCGGATCACCCGCGGCCGTATCGGCATCGTCGCGATGCTGTTGGTGGCGGGCTTCCTGCTGATCGGCGGCCGGCTGGTGCAACTGGGGCAGGTGAAGGTCGACGACAGCATCGAGGGCGTCACGCGCGACATCATCCAGGCGTCGCGCCCACCAATCGTCGATCGCAACGGCATTGCCATCGCCGTCGACATCCGCGTCCCCTCGCTTTACGCCGAGCCCCGTCGCATCGTCGACGCGGCGAACACGGCGGCGCAACTGCGCACCGTGCTGCCGGATCTCGACGAGGGCTGGCTGCGGCAGCGCCTCTCCGGCGACAAGGGCTTCGTGTGGCTCAAGCGCGAGCTGACGCCGGCCATCAAGGATCGGGTGATGGCGCTCGGCCTGCCGGGCATCGATTTCATCGAGGAGAGCAAGCGTTTCTATCCAGCAGGAGCCGAGCTAGCCCACGTCATCGGCAGCGTCAATGTCGACAACCAGGGCATCGCGGGGATGGAACTGGCCATCGACCGCGACGATCTTGCAGTGCTGCAGGAGGTCGGACTGGCGCGCGGCGCCGAGCTCGAGCCCAAGGTGCTGTCGATCGACAGCCGCGTGCAATACGTGATGCGTAGCGAGCTGCTGGCCGCACTGGCCCGCTTCCGCGCCATTGCCGCTGCCGGAGCGATTGTCGACGTGCGGACCGGCGAAGTGATCGCCATGGTCTCGCTGCCGGACTTCGACCCGAACGAACCCGCCACTGCGCTAAAGCCCGAGAGTTTCAACCGCATCACCAACGGCACGTTCGAGCTGGGTTCGACCTTCAAGACCATCACTATAGCGGCCGCGCTCGACAGCGGCGCCGTCGGCATCGACGATATGATCGACGCGCGGGAAGGGGTCCGCTTCGGCCGCTTCCTGCTCGATCACGGCCGGCATGAGATCATGTCGGTCTCGGACGTGTTCCGCTATTCCGACAATATCGGCACCATCCGCATCATGGAGAGCATGGGGAAGGACAGGCTTCGGGCGTTCCTGGGCGCCGCCGGCTTCGACCAGCGCTCCGGGATCGAACTGCCCGAGCGCGCCGCGCCGCGGGTGCCTGAGAGCTTTTCCGATGTCGGCGCCGCCACTGCCTCCTATGGCTACGGCTTTGCTGCGACGCCGATGCACATGCTCACGGCCGTCGCCGCGCTGATGAACAAGGGCAAGCTCGTGCCGCCCACGCTGTTCCGCCGCAGCGAGACTGAGGCCGCGCAACTGGCGCGCCCGATCGTCAGCCCCAGGACCAGCGACGAGATGATGTACCTGTTCCGCATGAACGCGCTGCTCGGCTCCGGCCGCAACATGGACGCCGAAGCCGTTGGCTATCGCACCGGCGGCAAGACCGGTACCGCCGAAAAGACCATCAACGGTCGTTACTCCAAGACCAAGAACGTCACCGTCTTCACCTCTGCCTTCCCGATGGAGGATCCGCGCTATGCAATGCTGGTGATGCTCGATGAGGCCCAGGCCGAAAACACTCGCTCCACCCGCGAAGCCGGCTGGAACGTCGCGGTGGTCAGCGGGCAGATCATCCAGCGGATCGCCCCGATGCTGGGCATTCTCCCTACCACCCCCGCCGGCATCGACGACCGGCTGATGCAGCTGGCTACGCGCCCGGACGCGATCGACAGGTGATCTTTCACGCTGTTTGTTCCGCCTGGAGCGCATTGCCGCAAAAATGCCTCTTGCCTCAAAAGGCTGGTTTCTGTAGGCCTCCGCACCAGTCGGGGTGTAGCGCAGCCTGGTAGCGCATTTGTCTGGGGGACAAAGGGTCGTCGGTTCAAATCCGGCCACTCCGACCATTTCTCCCAAAGCCTAGAGGATAGCGGATTGGATATTGCCACCAGCGATCCGCTCCCGGAGGAACTGTCGCTTGTCGCCGGCAGCCTCGAGCGCTGGCCGGTTGCCGCAGGCGGCGCACCGGTCCTGATCAATCTCTCCGAGAATCACACCTTCCGCATCGACGGGGCCAGCGGTTCGCGCCATGTGCTGCGCCTGCACCGGCCGCGCTACCAGTCGCGGACTGCCATCGGCAGCGAGCTGGCCTGGCTCGAAGCGATCACCGACGACACCGAAATCCCGGTGCCGCGGCCGATTCCCGGGGCGGATGGCGAGATTGTGCAGGAAGTGGCACCGGACCGCTTCGCCGCCTTGTTCGCCTTCGAGAGCGGCGTCGAGCCTCAGCCCGATGCAGATCTCGTGCCGCTGTTCGCAACGCTCGGGCGCTACGCCGCGACGCTGCACAACCACATTGCCAACTGGCAGCAGCCTGAAAAATTCGTCCGTCCGATCTGGGACGCGGTTGGCATCCTCGAGTCCTCCGGACTCTGGGGCGACTGGCGCAAGGCTCCGCATGTCGAAGGCGACACCCTGGCGACGCTGAGCGAGCTCGATGCGGCGCTACGCGCCGATCTCAGGGCCTACGGCACCGACATCGACCGCTTCGGGCTGATTCACGCCGACATGCGGCTTGCCAACCTCTTGGTCGACGGCGAGCACACCGTGCTGCTCGATTTCGACGATTCCGGCTTTGGCTGGTTCCTCTATGACCTCGCCGCGAGTCTCTCGTTCATCGAGACCTCGCCGCAGGTGCCGGCGCTGATCCGTGCCTGGCTCGGCGCCTACATGGAAATCCGGCCGCTGAAGCCGGAAGATCTGCGGATGATCGATACGCTGATCCTGCTCCGGCGCATGGCGCTGTTGGCGTGGATTGGCTCGCACGGCGAAACCGACCTGGCCAAATCGCATGCGGAGCGCTTTGCGCTGGACACGGCGACAATGGCGCGAAAGTATCTGAGCCGCTGACGGCCGGGGGAGGGCGCCATGCGCATCCTCGCCGTCGCCGATCTACACTACAACCTGCCGCAGTGCGATTGGCTCGTCTCGGTTGCCAGCCGCTATGACTTGCTGATCATCGCCGGAGACTTGCTGGACGGTAGCTCCCTGGTCACCACCAGCGCGCAGATGGTGGTGGTGCTGAAATATCTCGAGCGGCTGCGCGCCATCGTGCCGCTGGTGGTCTGCTCGGGCAACCACGATCTCAACCACACCTATTCGACCGGCGAGCGCTATGCGCGCTGGGTGCCCTACGCGCGCGGCAACGGGGCTCATGCGGACAATGAGAGCTTTGCCATCGGCGAGGACAGCATCACCATCTGCCCGTGGTGGGATGGCGATATCGCCAAGCACGCCATCGGCCGGCAACTGGCGCAAGCGGCGGTGACTCGCGGTCGCAACTGGTTCTGGGTCTACCACGCGCCACCGGCAGAAGCGCCGGTGAGCTGGTCGGGCTCGCGCTACTACGGCGACGTGGAGCTCGCGGGTTGGATCGCCCAATACCAGCCGCAACTGGTGTTCAGCGGCCACGTGCATGAAGCACCGTTCGCCCGCGGCGGCTCATGGGCTTCGCGGCTGGGCGACACCTGGATCTTCAACCCTGGCCGGCAGGTCGGCGAAGTACCGACCCACATCGTGGTCGATACCGAGCTCAGGCAGGCGGCGTGGTTCTCCTTCGAGGGGGCGGGGACGCTCGACTGGGGGAGTGGCGGCGCACCCGAGGAAATGCTCGAGTGGCCGGCCTGGTTGCCGCGGGCAGCCTAGAGCGCGACCAAATCAATGACTTAGAGCCGCGGGTCAGGCTTGCCGTCGGCGCCGACCGGGGCGGCCGTCTGCGCCGGCAGTTGCTGGTTTACCAACGCCTCGAGCACTTCGTCGACCATGCCGAGGTGATCATCTCGGTCAGCGAACTGGTGCTTGAGATCGGCCAGATAGGTGGTGGCGTCGATCAGCCGGCTGGCAAGAATACGGGCAACGTGGAAGACGATCTCCGGCCGCATCTGCAGGAAACTCTCGGCATCATCGATGCGGTGGACGGTCACCGGTTCGATAGCACGCACTGTGGCGCTATGGGGCCGGCCGAGCAGGGCGGAGATTTCGCCGAACACTGCGCCGGGCTCATCGACCAGCGAGACGCGGACATCACCGCGCAGCACTTCGACGGCACCCTCAACCAGGATGTAGAGCACGCCGCTGCTCGGACCCTCATTGATCAGCACGTCGCCAGTATCGTAGCGAACCTTGCCGAGGTCGACGGTCGAGGCGAGTACGGCCTGCATCGAGCTGTTCTGAGGTTCCACGGCTGCCCCTCGCTGTCGCATCTGGCAGCAATCATGCTCTCAGGGAGCCGGCGCCGCCAAGCCAAATCGCTTGTCGACCCGGCCGTAAGCGGCAGTGACGCCCCAGATCAGGCCGGCGACGAGGAAGAAATGCCGCCAGTGGTCGATGTCGATGATCGCCGCCTCGCCGGCGAGTGGCACGAACACCGCGACCAGGGGGATCAGCAGCAGGCGGTTGGGACCGGGCCGGGCGATGAAGGTGGCGCTGCGCCACAGCGTCACGCCGATGAACAGGATGAAGGCAAACCCTCCACCCCAGCCGTAGGCGTGCAGAACGTTGACGTAGGTATTGTGCGGCTCTTCCTTGACCCGGAGGTTGCGGAACTCGAGCGGGCCAAGCCCGAGCGGATGCTGCAACGCCAGGTCGAACGCATAGCCCTGGCGGCCGAAGCGGCCGCTTTCGCCGGTATCGTAATTCTGCGATTGGGTCCTGAGCTCGATGAATGAGCGGAACTGCGGGATCGACAGGATACCGGCTGCCGCGACGACCAGCAGCATCAGGCCGGCCATGGCGAGGAGCAGCATGCGAACCTTCTGCCGGGCACGCGCTTCCAGCACGAACACCAGCACATAGACGATGGCGCTGGAGATGGCGATGTGCCCCCAAGCGGCGCGCGAGAAGCTGGCGAACACCCCGACGACGAGCACTCCGTAGGCGAGCGCCGCCCAGATGGCGCGGCGCGGCGTCCCCAGCAGCACGCGCTGCAGCACGTACATGGCCGGGAGTACCAGGAACGGACCGAAGACGTTCGGATCGTTGAAGAATGCTTTGGCGCGGTCATAGCGGGTGAACAGTTCGTGACCGATGCCGAGATAGCCGAGCGTGCCGAGCACAGCCGAGAGCACGGCCGTGGCGAGGTAAGCGCCGATGATCAGCCGCATCCGGGCCTGCGGCGCGTCGGCGACGTAGTTCGCTACCCAGCACGAGGTAAAGAACAGGAAGATCGTCACCGCCTGGTAGACCAGCGCGTCGGAGATGGTGCTGAACCTCACCTGGAACGCCGCGATGATGGCGAATGGCACGAAACTCGCAAACAGCACCAGCAGCCCCAGCGTCGAGCGGCGCAGCGTGAAGCCGGCGAACATCGAGACGCCGAGCACCGCGAGGAACGCCAGTTCGTATGGCGACGGTTCGGTGATGACGAGCCCGCCGGCGAAGATCCAACCAACGACGAGGGCATCGAGCAGGGTGGTGGCGCGGGCGCGCAGCCAGGTGGCGGCGAGGACGGGGGAGGCCGTCGAAGCCGTAGCACTCATCGTGCCACCCACTGGGTGTCATCCCTGCGAAAGCAGGGACCCATTTCACGGCTCGCACCAGCTGCGAGTTGGGTCCCAGCTTGGCTCGCCCCGGTCATTTCAGAACGCGTTCTTGCGCTGGGTGAATAGCGAGATCGGGGTCATTGCGACGATCTTCACGTCCAGCCAGAGCGACCAGTTTTCAATGTAGTAGAGGTCGCATTTGACTCGTTGCATGATCTTGTCGACCGTGTCGGTCTCACCGCGCCAGCCGTGGATCTGGGCCCAGCCGGTCATCCCGGGCTTCACCCGGTGGCGGGCGAAGTAGCCCTCGACCGCATCGTAGTAGAGCTGGTTGTCGGCCTTGGCCGCCAGCGCGTGCGGACGCGGACCGACGATCGAAAGTTCACCCAGCAGCACGTTGAAGAGCTGCGGCAACTCATCGATCGAGGTCTTGCGGATGAACTTGCCCACTTTGGTGACCCGCGGGTCGTCCTTGGTCACCAGTCGAACGGCGTTGGCATCGAGCATGTCGGTCCGCATCGAGCGGAATTTCCACATGTCGATCAGCTGGTTGTTGAACCCGTGCCGCTTCTGGCGGAAGAACACCGGCCCCTTGCTCTCGAGCTTGATGGCGATCGCCGTCGCGATCATCACCGGGGAGAGGAGGATCAGCGCGGTGACGGCGACCAGTTTGTCGAAGAGCCACTTGAACACCAGGTTCCAGTCCGAGATCGGCCGGTCGGCCATGTCGAACACCGGCACGCCGCCGACATAGGAATAGGCCTTCGAAGTGAAGCGCAGCTTGCTCATGTGGGCCGAGAGCCGGATATCCACCGGCAGCACCCAGAGCTGCTTCAGCATGTCGAGCACGCGGTGTTCGGCGAACAGCGGCATCGAGACGATCACCAGGTCGATCCGGGTTTGCCGGGCGAACTCGATGAGCTCGACGACGCGCCCGAGCTTGGCGAGGCTGGCGACGGATTCGGGCGAGCGATCGTCGTTGCGATCGTCGAACAGGCCGAGCAGGTCGATATCGTCGCGCCCGGTGGTCTGGATCGATTCGATCAGCGCCTCGGCATCCTTGCCGCCACCGACGATAACGGTGCGGCGCTTGAGCTTGCCCTGCCGGGTCCAGTGCATCACCACCTGGTGCAGCACCATGCGATAGACCGCGAGCACGCCAAGCCCGGCGCCCCAGAAGGCGAGGATCCAGGGGCGCGACAGCGCGTGGCCACTATCGTAGAGCAGCACCAGCCCGCCGAGCAGTGCGAAGGCGGCGGTCCAGCCGAGTGCTGTCTTCCAGAGCTGTGAGGCGCCGCGCCGGTAGGCCGCAATGCCGTGCAGTCGCAGCAGGTTGATGAACACCTGCGCCACGGCGACGACGCCGAGCGTGGTGACGACGCTGAGCAGGGTATCGCCGCCATTGAGCCCGAACAGCGCCACCCCGGTTGCAATCAACAGGACGATCTCCGCCACCTGTGCCACGCCGGCGACGACCGCGGCGGAGTAGGTGGGGGCGATCGGCTGATCGGCGAGGGCAGCGGCAAGGTCGCTTAGCCGTGGCGGCGCAGCTTTCGGCCTGGGCGGCTGCGCGACATGCTCGAGGACGGCCTGCTGGGGGTCGAGGTGGAACATTGGGGGCTCTTCGTTGGGCTCTTGTTGTGTGGCGGCTCTAGGAGGAGAGGGCTGAAGACGGAGCGAAACCAGCGGGCGAGCGGGCGGCGAGAACCTGCCGGTAAAGCGCCTCGATCTGGTCGGTCATGTGCGCAACCGAGAAGCCGGAGCGGATATGAGCGAGCCGCATTTCGGCCTCGCGGGCCGCGGCGGCCGGATCGTCGAGAGTGGACTGCATGGCCCTGCGAAGCGCCGCGGCATCGGCGGCGGGCAGCAGGCTCGAAGCGGTGGGGCCGTAGATTTCCCTGATGCCGCCCACGTCCGTGGCGATCACCGGCCGGCCGGCGGCAGCAGCTTCGAGGATCACATATGGCAACGACTCGGCGAGCGACGGCACGACGGCGATGCGGCCCAGATGCAGTGTCGGCCGCGCCGGCTTGACGCCGAGCAACGTGACCCGCCCGGTCAGGCCCAGGCTGGCGATCTGCGACCTGATCGCATCGAGATCCGGACCACCGCCTGCCATCACCAGCGTCGCTGGACGGCCGTCAGCGGCGCGGAGATCGACGAGCGCATCGAGCAGGTAGCTGATGCCCTTGACCGCGCGGAACTCGCCGATGAACACGAAATCGGCCGCCTCGGGACCGGGCACGATCGGCTCGAACTCCGCAGGCATCAGGCCGTTATGAATCACCGGGCCCGGGCAGGAGGGTTTGCCGATCTGCTCTGTGTAAGCCCGCTGCGCGAAACCGCTTTCGAAGACGATCGCGTCGGTGGCGCCAAGCAGCGCGCGCTCGATCATCCGAAACAGCTGGCCGGCGGCCGAGCCGGGCCGGTAGTTCAGCACGCCACCATGCGGCGTGTAGAGCGAAACGCGCTGCCGGGCGCCGATGCGGGCCAGCCGGGCGTTGAGCCCGCCCTTGGCGCCGTGGCCGTGCAGCACGTCGATCTGCAGCACGTCGGCGAGGCGGCGAATCCTCAGCGGCGTCGCGAGGTCGGCAGCCCCGAAAGTGCGGGGGATCGGCAACGAATGAATGCCAAGCGGCGCCAGCGGGCGGAGCTTTTCCAGCCGCTCATCGGTCAGCGCATCGGTGTGGAGGCTGTCGGCGACGATGCCGATCTCGTGACCGCGCGCCGCCAGTTCATGCGTCAGGTCATAGACGTGCCGGAACAGCCCACCAACCGGGGCACGAAGGATCTGGAGGATGCGGAGCGGACGAGATGCGCTGGACATGGGCCAGCGTTAGAAGGGCCGGGGTTTCCGAACCCTTTAGAGCCAGCGCTCCGACACTACGATGGTATCTCCGGGGTAAATGGGGAAGTCGAGGTTGACCGATCCCTTCACCATCTGGTTGCCCTGGCGGCGGTAGATTACCGCCTTGCCGCGATCCGCCGTATCGGAGAATCCGCCCGCCGTACTGACCGCCGCACGCACCGTCATGCCGTAGACATAGGGGAACTGGCCGCCGTTCTTGACCGCGCCCTGGATGAAGAACGGCCGGTAAGTCTCGATCTCGACTGCAACACTGGGCTCGCGGATATAGCCCTCGGCCAGCGCCGCGGTGATCGAGGCGGCAGCGAGCTGGGTGGTCTTGCCACGGACCTTCACCGGCCCGACCAGCGGCAGCGCCACGGCGCCCCCATCGTCGACCTGGTAGCTCTTGGATAGTTCGGCTTCGCCATAGACGCTGACCCGCACCACGTCGCCGGTATCGAGCGTGTAGGGGCCCTTCACCTCGACCAGATAGGTCGACGGCTTGCCGTTGATGGCACAGGCCGCAAGCGGCACGAGCAGCAAAATGAGAAGGAAACGCAGCCAGCGCATGGCTATCCCGAAAAACCCTGATCAGGGCGCCAGTGTCGCGGTGCTATGGTTAACATTCTGCTTAGAAAATCGCCGCGGGATCGTCAGATTGCGAGCGGCTTAACTGAATGCTTACCACGCTGGCCCCATAGCTCAGGGATAACAGTGAGGGCGGGCGAGTGAGTTCGGATTTCGAGCGCGCCGACGATATGCGGATGGATGTGGGGGCGCTGATCGCCGCCGTGCTGTCGCGCGGACTGCGCATCCTGCTCGTCACCGTGCTGCTGCTGGTCGCCTCTGCTGCGGTGCTGCTGTTCATTCCCAAGAGCTACGAGTCGTCGGCGAGCCTCTTGGTCGAGCCGCGCAGCAACATCTACACGCGCGCCGCCATGGACGTAACCTCGGCCGGCAATGCGGTGAACACCGAAGCGCTGATGTCGAGCCAGATCGAGCTGATCAAATCACGCGACCTGCTGCTCGAAGTGGTCGATTCGGAAAATCTCCGCTCGGTGCCCGAATTCTCCAATGCCGGCTTCTCGCCCATCGGTTTCGTGCTGCGCCTGATCGGGCGCGGGCCGGAGCAGCGCAGCGTCGATGAGACTGTGCTCGGCAACCTTGCCGACCGCATGACGGTGATCCGTGAGCGCGACTCGGCGGTGATCTCGATCTATGTGCGCTCGATCGATGCCGAGCTCGCAGCGCGCATCGCCAACGCCATCGCCGCCGCCCATGTGAAGCGCCGCGGGGCGCAGTCGCTGACCGATACCGCCGACGCCACCGTGTGGTTACAGGAAGAGATCGACAAGCTGCGCCCCAAGGTGAGCGCAGCCGAGACAGCCGTCGCCAACTACAAGGTCGAGAACGACCTGTTCGTCGGCGCCAACAGCATCCCGGTGACCGACCAGCAACTGACCGTGGTCGCCACGCAGATCGCCGAAGCGCAGCAGCGCAAGAACGACGCGCAGGCCCGCTCGCAGGTGATCCGCGGGCTGCTCGACAAGGGCCAGTCGCTCGACGGCGTCAACGATGTCCGCAACTCGGTGGTGATCCAGGGGCTGCTCGAAACCAAGGCAAACCTGCAAGCCGAACTGGCGCAGAAATCGACGACCCTGCTGTCCAACCATCCGACCATCAAGGCGTTGAAGGCGCAGATCGGCGAGCTCAACAAGCAGATCACCAGCGAGGCCGACCGGGTTGCCGATTCGCTCGAGGCCGAGGCCAAGGTCGAGGCCGACCTCGAGCAGCGGCTGCGCGACGACCTGACCCGCGCCAAGCTGACGGCCGGTGACGCCACCAAGGGCGGCGTGACGCTCGACAGCCTCGAGCGCGAAGCCAAGGCGCAGCGCGACCTGTTGGAAAACTACCTCGCCCGCTACTCCGACGCGACGTCGCGCACGGCGTCGAACTCGGCATTGCCCGATGTCCGCATCGTCAGCGAGGCGGCGCCTTCGGTCGAGCCGGCCTCGCCAAAGATCCCACTGATCCTCGGCGCCGTCGGCTTCGTGGCGCTGGCGCTGCAGGTCGGCGCGATCCTGTTCGGCGAGCTGATGTCGGGCAGGGCGCTGACCGAGCGGACGCGTGCGGCAGGGCCGGAGCGGGAAGATCACGTCTATGACGCCGAACTCGCCCAGATCGACAGCGACATGGCCGACGAGGCGATCGACGGCGAGCTGGAGCATGCGGTGGAGTCCGGCAGCGCCCCGCCGCCGGCAGCTGCCCGTCGGGCCGACGACGATCTGGCGCAGCTCTCGGCAGCCGTCACCACGCACCAGTTGCGCACCGTGCTGCTCGCCAGTCTCGATGGTGGCCAGGAAACGTTGGCGGTGATGGACCGGCTGCTCGAGGATGCGCTGATGAGCGATCTCAGCGCCGTGGTGGTGGACGCCGGCAGCGGCGAAACCAGCGCTCTGCTCGGCCTCACCGACCTCGCTGCGGAGCAGGCTGATTATGGCGACGTCATGCAGCGCGCTGGTGACAACCTTGCCGAAGTGCCCTGGGGGCGCCTCCCATCGCTCGACCGCCGCTCCTCCCGCCCTTCGACCTTGATCGAAGCGCTGGCCGATATCTATCACGTGGTGATCGTCGATACCGGTCGGGTCGGTGTCGCTTCCAGTCTGCCGCTGTTCGCAGGCGCCCGGGCGACCGTGGTGCTGGTCACCAGCGAGGACGCCAGCCCGGTGGCGATCGGCGTAGCCCGCCGCGATATCGCGGCGCTCGGCTTCGAGCTTGGTCGTGTCGTCCGCCTTCCCGCCGTCAGGGCGGACGTGGCCTAGGCTCGTGACAACGCTCAAGTACAGGCTGATCGGCGCCGCCTTCGAACTTTTGTGGGCAAGCGGCGTGACGCACCTGGTCCGCAGGCGCTCCAAAGCCCGCGGCGTGATCTTCACGCTACATCGGGTGCTGCCGGACGATCCGGCGGACTTCGCCCCCAACGCCATTCTCCAGGTCAAGCCCGACTTTCTCGCCTTCGCCATCACCCGCGTGCGCGAGCTGGGCTTCGATATCGTCGATATGGACGAGGCGGCGCGCCGCATCGAGGCCGAGGAGCCGGGCAAGCCCTTCGTCGTGTTCACCTTCGATGACGCCTACCGGGACAACCTCCGGTACGCCCTGCCGGTGCTGCGCCGGCAGCAATGCCCGTTCACCCTCTACGTACCAACGGCGCTGGTTGATGGGGTAGGGGAGGTGTGGTGGCAGGCGCTCGAGGACATTATCGCCGGCCAGAACGCGCTGGCCGTCACCTATGCCGGCGAGACCGAGTACCACGCGACAGCCAATCTGGAAGAAAAGCAGCGAGCCTATGACGCGCTCTACCGCCGGATGCGCACCATGCCCGAGGCGGATCGGGTCAAGCTGATCCGCGATATCGCAGGCCAATACGGGTTCGATCTCAAGCAGCATTGCCGCGAGCTGATCATGGACTGGACCGAGCTTCGGCACTTCGCCGCCGATCCGCTTTGCACCATCGGCGCCCATACCGTGCACCACTACGAGCTGGCCAAGCTCGGCCCGGTCGATGCCCGCAACGAGATCGAGCAATCGGTCCGCATCCTCAAGGCGCAGTTCGGCAAGACGCCGCTGCACCTGAGCTACCCGATCGGTGGCGCCGCCTCGGCCGGCCCGCGGGAGTTTTCGCTGGCCCGCGAGCTGGGGCTCAGAACAGCCGTGACGACGCGTCCCGGCGGGCTATATGCTGGGCACCGGCACAGCCTCCATTCGCTGCCGCGGGTGTCCCTCAACGGCCTGTTCCAGTCCAAACGCTATGTCGATGTCTTCGCGACCCCGGCCGTGTTCGCAATGCTGCCCGGTTGATCGCTTCTTTCTCATGTCCCTTCTCGTCCTGATTCCCCGGAGCTCTTATGGCTGACCTCATCGTCGATGGCGCGAACCCGGTGTCCGGCACCATCCGCCCGTCGGGCAACAAGAACGCGGTGCTGCCCATGCTCTGCGCCACCTTGCTGACCGACGAAGAGGTGACGCTCACCAACGTCCCCGAGATCAGCGATATCGACAAACTGGTCGAGTATTTCCGCTCCAAGGGCTCGCGCGTACAGCGCAGCCTCGAGGCACAGACGCTGACCATCCAGCATGACTTCAAGGCCTTCGCCACCTCCGACGCCGAACTGCCGGTGGGCATTCGCGCCGCCGTGCTGCTGCTGGCTCCGGTGCTGCTGCGCAGCGACCACCTGATCTTCGACACCGAGGCCAAGGGTTGTGCGCTGGGCGTGCGCGAGATCGACCCGCACCTCGAGATTCTCGAGCGCTTCGGCGGCACCATTGCCGGTACGCACCCCTACCGCATCGAGCGCCGCAACCTGATCAAGGGCGTCGACCTCTGGCCCGACTACGCCTCGGTCACCGCCACCGAGACCTTCGTGATGATCGCGGCGCTGGCGCACGGCACTTCGACCATGAACAACGCCGCCTCCGAGCCGCATGTGCAGGCACTCTGCGACATGCTGGCGGCGATGGGCGCCGATATCGACGGCATCGGCACCTCGCGGCTGACGGTGCGCGGCGTGGGTAAGCTCTCGGGCACCACCGCCCGCGTACCGGACGATCACCACGAGGTCGCAACCTTCCTCGCCATCGGCGCCGTCACCGGTGGCCGGCTGACCGTCGAGACCGACATGGGCCCGCAGCTGACGCTGATCCTCCGCCAGTTCGGTAAGCTCGGGCTGGAGTTCGAGGTCGAGGACGGCAAGGTCACGGCCACCGGCTGGACCCGCAAGATCACTGAACCCTACACCGCCGAGATGCTGCCCAAGATCGAGGCGGCGCCCTGGCCGTATTTCCCGGCCGACCTGTTGCCGCATGCCATCGGCATTTCGGTCGGCTGCACCGGCGACATCATGTTCTGGAACAAGGTCTACGAGGGGGCACTCGGCTGGAGCGCCGAGCTGTTAAAGTTCGGGGCCCGCGTGCATTTGTCCGACCCGCACCGGCTCGTGGTGTTCGGCGGCAATCCGCTGCGCCCGGCAACCGTCGAAGCGCCCTACATCATTCGCGTCGTGGTGGCGCTACTGCTGGCAGCGATCCAGATCCCCGGCGAGTCCCGCATCAAGAATGCCGACCCGATCCGCCGAGCCTATCCGCATTTCGTCGAGAAGCTGTCCAAGCTCGGTGCCAAGGTGCGCTGGGAGTAGGGGGTCTTCGTAGCCGGTGCGTGGGGCTCCCCCCTCCCAACCTCCCCCACAAGGGGGGAGGTGCCGTTCGGCGTGTGAGGCACGATCCAGTCAATCTCACCGGCCCGACACCTCCCCCTCGATGGGGGAGGCTGGGAGGGGGTGGGGCAGCAGACGCGATGCCAGGGCGATCGGAGACGAGTCGGGTGTTACTGGTCCGGCTTCGCCATCCAGCGGATGATCCAGGTCGCGGGGTAGAACCAGCTCATCCCCATCACCGCGAAGAAGCCGATCAGCAGCCACCAAACCGCGGCGCCGAGGAAGCTCATGTAGATCCACATGCCGAGCACCGACCAGATGACGAGCGAGGCGAGGATCAGGACGGTGCCGAGGAGCTTGCGGGTGGACTGGGTCATTGCCTTGCTGGTGCGATGCGGCATCGCGCCCATTGAACGAGGTCGCTGCCGGGAGTAGTTCGGGGCCGAAAGGAACCCATCTTGGCTCTCAGCGCAACCGAACAATCCGTCACACCGTCGACGCCGGCGACCGACCGGCTGAAGCCGGTGCGCATCTGGCTCTACGGCATGGCGCTGCTGGTGCTGATCATGGTGGTGGTCGGCGGTGCGACGCGGCTGACCGAATCCGGGTTGTCGATCACCTCGTGGAAGCCGATTTCGGGCACCATCCCGCCGCTCAGCGATGCCGACTGGCAGGCCGAGTTCGAGGCCTACAAGCAGATTCCGCAGGGCGTGCAGAACTCCTGGATGGGGATCGAAGACTTCAAGTCGATCTTCTGGTGGGAGTGGGCGCACCGCTTCCTCGGCCGCGTCATCGGCTTTGCCTTCGCCATCCCGTTCGTCGTGTTCCTGTTCCAGCGCCGCTTCAACTGGAACCTTGCCGCGCCGCTTGCCGGGCTGTTCGTGCTCGGCGGCTTCCAGGGGTTTCTCGGCTGGTGGATGGTCTCGTCCGGCCTGTCGGAACTCACTTCGGTGTCGCAATACCGGCTGGCCGCACATCTGGGCGCCGCTTCGCTGCTGTTCATCGCGTTGATCTGGGTGGCGCGGCGGCTCGAGCCCGCCAAGCCCGCCAAGCCCGCCAGTCCCGCCGGCTGGCCGGTCTGGGGGCTGCTGGCGCTGATCCTCATTCAGATCGTCGCCGGCGCCTTCGTTGCCGGGCTCGATGCCGGCATGGGCTACAACACCTGGCCGCTGATGGATGGAGCGCTGATTCCGCACGGGCTCGACGCAATCGACCCATTCTGGAAGAACCTGTTTGAGAACACCCTCACCGTGCAGTTCATCCACCGGATGATCGCCTATGCAGTGGTGCTCTATCTCGGCTGGCTGCTGTGGCGCCAGTCGAAGCGCGGCGGTTTTGGCGGCGTGCACGGCTGGCTGCCGCGCATCTCACTGCTCATCCTGTTGCAGGTGGGGCTCGGCATCGCCACGCTCCTTAGCATGGTGCCGATCTCGCTGGCGCTCGGCCACCAGGCCTTGGCCTTCATGCTCGCCGGGCTGGTGACGGCCTATCTGGCGGATACGACAGTGCGCCGGGCCTAGGCACGACCCTGGCCCAGGACTCGGTGTCATCCCCGCGAAAGCGGGGACCTCCGTTTGCGATCGTGCCGTCGGCCAGAAAACAGAGGTTCCCGCTTTCGCGGGAATGACCCGGTGGACGGCGGCGACATCCGATCGGTGGTGATATTTAGAAAAATCAATGACTTAGCATGTGGTATCATAATACCGACAAGGCAAGCTATTGAAATTACAGCAAGAAATCTTTCCGCTTGACGCTTTCCAGTGGCGTCCGTATATCCGCGCCACGAATACGGGGCAGGGGACACTCTGCCTGCTTTCAAGGAAAACGAGATGAGCACCTACACGGCGAAGCCGGACGAGATCCAGAAGAAGTGGATCCTGATCGACGCCAAGGATCTGGTGGTTGGCCGTGTCGCCTCCATCATCGCCATGCGTCTGCGCGGCAAGCACCTGCCGACCTACACCCCGCACATGGATACCGGCGACCACGTCGTCGTGATCAATGCCGACAAGGTGAAGCTGACCGGCAAGAAGCTCGATCAGCGCCGGTTCTTCTGGCACACCGGTCATCCCGGCGGCATCAAGGACCGTACGCAGCGTCAGCTGCTCGAGGGCCGTTTCCCCGAGCGCGTGCTCGAGAACGCCGTCCGCCGCATGATCCCGGAAGGCCCGCTCGGCCGCAAGCAGTACGGCAACCTGCGCGTCTATGCCGGTGAGACCCACCCGCATGAAGCCCAGGCGCCCGTGAAGCTCGACGTCGCTTCGTTCAACTCCAAGAATGTGAGGGCCAAGTAATGGCCGAGACCATCAATTCGCTCGAAGACCTGGGCGCTGCCAACGTCGTCGCTGTTGCTGCCGATGCTCCCGTGCACGTGCAGAAGCTCGACGCGCAGGGCCGTGCCTATGCCACCGGCAAGCGCAAGAACGCCATCGCCCGCGTCTGGATCAAGCCGGGTGCCGGCAAGATCACCGTCAACGGCAAGGAATTCAACGCCTTCTTCGCCCGTCCGGTGCTCCAGATGGTGCTGCAGCAGCCGATCGTCGCCGCCTCGCGCGTCGACCAGTACGATGTCATCGCCACCGTTTCGGGCGGCGGTCTGTCGGGCCAGGCCGGTGCTGTCCGTCACGGCATCTCCAAGGCTCTGACCTACTTCGAGCCCGAGCTGCGCGGCGTGCTGAAGGCCGGCGGCTTCCTCACTCGCGACAGCCGCGTGGTCGAGCGTAAGAAGTACGGTAAGGCCAAGGCCCGTCGTTCCTTCCAGTTCTCCAAGCGCTAAGCTTCGAGTTCTCAGAATTTGCCGAGGGGCCGGAGCGATCCGGCCCCTTTGCTTTGTGCTGGCGGGCAGCGACAACCCGACATCTGGTGGGGGCACGGCCACCGGCCCGTCAAGAGTGATCGCCGCGCTCACGGGGAAGGGAAGGGTTGCCGTCGCTTGCCCCCCGCGATACCCATTGCCGCCCCTGAGTTGAGCCGCCAATGCCGCAGCCCAAGACCGTTCTCATCGTCACCGATGCCTGGCACCCGCAGATCAACGGGGTGGTGCGCTCGATCGAGCTGGTGATCAAGGAGATGGAGAAGCGCGGCATCGCGGTAAAGCTCCTGACCCCGAACGAGTTCAGGACCTTCCCGATGCCAGGCTATGGCGAGATCCGCCTGAGCCGCACGCTGATGAAGCCGGTCTATGCGCGGATCGAGGCCGCGGCGCCCGACGCCATCCATATCGCCACCGAAGGGCCGCTCGGTATCATGGCACGCCGCTGGTGCCGTAAGCGCCGGTTCGAGTTCTCGACCGCCTACCACACGCAGTTCCCGGAATACCTGCGCGCCCGCCTGCCGGTACCGCTGCGCTGGAGCTACCGGTTCCTGCGCTGGTTCCACGGCGCGGCGAAATACTGCCTCGTTGGTACGCCGCACCTCAAGATGCTGCTTGAACAGCGCGGCTTCACCAACGCGGTGATCTGGCAGAAGGGCGTCGATACCGAGCTGTTCAACCCGGCGCGGCGCGAACCGCTGGCCTACGGTGGGCCGGTGTTCCTCTATGTCGGCCGCGTCGCGGTGGAAAAGAACATTGAGGCATTCGTCTCGCTCGACCTGCCGGGCACCAAGCTGGTGGTCGGTGGAGGGCCGAGCCTCGAGAAGCTGAAGGCCGAGTACCCCGACGTGGTATTCGTCGGCCCCAAGCAGGGCGAAGAACTGGCCAAGTTGTTCGCCTCGGCGGATGTGTTCGTATTCCCTTCCAAGACCGACACCTTTGGCCTCGTGCTGCTTGAGGCGCTGGCCAGCGGCACCCCGGTGGCGGCCTTCCCGGTGACCGGACCGATCGACGTGATCGGCGATGCCCCGGTCGGCGTGCTCGATCACGACCTCAGGGCCGCGGCGCTCAAGGCGCTCGAAGTGTCCCGCGATGGCTGCCGCGATTATGCGGAGCAGTTTTCCTGGGCCGCCAGCACCGACCAGTTTCTGCAATATCTGCCGGTGAAGGGCGAAGTTAGTTCGCCTTGACTCTAATTAGAGCAATCTCTAAATAAGCCCCCGTCGCAACGCGAGCGGGTCTTATGGGTATCAACGCCGTCTTCGAAGCGCTGTCGCACCCGGTGCGCCGGGAAATCCTCCAGCTCCTCAGGGGCGGGCCGATGTCGGCCGGCGCGCTGGCCGAGCACTTCACGCTGTCGAAACCCACGCTCTCCGTGCATTTCGCCAAGCTCAAGGAGGCCGAACTGGTGGCCGTCGAGCGGCAGGGCACCAGCCTCATCTACCACCTCAACATGTCCATTCTCGAAGAGGCGCTGTCCGGCCTCTTGAGCCTCAAGGAGCCCAAATGATGCGCCCGCTGTTCACCCCGATCCGCATCGCGCTGCTCGTCGCCCTCCTCGCGGCGTTCACCGCCGGCCTCGTGTTGGTCCCGGCCGACGCCATGCTGCCGGTCCATTGGGGCGTGAGCGGCGAGGCGGACGGGTTCCTGCCGCGCGAATGGGCGCTGCTCATCCCACTGCTGATGGTCGTCCTTGTCTGGGCGATCTTCTACGTCGTCGGCCGTGTGGCCAAGCCTTCCGACGCCGCTGCAGGACGTCACACTGCGGGGGTGGTGATCACTGCGCTCACCGGCCTCGCGCTGGTGCTCGAGGCCGCTACAGTGCTGATCGGCATCGGCGTCGCGATCAACATGGTGCAGGTGCTTGGCCTGGCGCTTGGCGTGCTGCTGGTGATCCTGGGCAACGCCATGCCGAAATCCCAGCCCAACAGCTTCGCCGGCCTGCGCTTGCCGACGACTCTGAGCGACGCCGCCAACTGGCAGGCGACACACCGCCTTACCGGGCTGCTCTCCATGATCGCCGGCCTCGTGCTGATCGTCGCCGCGCTGCTGCTGCCCCCGCCAACCCTCGTCTGGTGGTTGCTCGGCTGCGTGTTCGCGCCGATCCTGATCGGCGTCGTGTACTCCCTGGCCTACGCCCGACGGACTTAGCCGAGCGTCAGGTTGATTCAACCGTCACCATCACGCGGGAAAAGTCCCGCCCAGCGAGGGCTTTCGTGTCGATCCAATACTGCAGAACGCCCGCGTCACCCCACATGAACGGCCCATTTCGATCCGAACTGAACTGCGCGAGCATGACGTGCGATGAACGAAACTGTTGCGCTGCAGCGTGAACGTTTGCTCCGTGACCGAACATCTGATGTCGGCGGCCCGGCTCGGATTGTCCATCGCGTCGGATGTAGTAAGGGGAGCGGCTGAGGCGAACAGTGTTGATCCCATCGGCATCGAGCAGGCTCGCAACGTCTGCCTCTTGAGACGCCATCATGTCGGCAACCAGATGGTAGGCGCTTCTGAGATGTCCTGTTAGGTAGGTCGACGTCCTGACGTCCCCGATACCGTCCCGCCGGGCAGCAACCAGGGACTCGTACCAACTGTAGAATTGCGCACGTTCGTCGGCGGTCAGCGTCTCAAACGGTGGTTTGATCGCTGCCTCGGCAGCAACACGCAGCAAATCTTCCAGCGTGGCGACATACTCGTCGCGAAGCTCAGGGGATGCGCGGCTTACTGACTGCTCGATATCTCCAGCGAACAGGCGTGCGATGATAAGGATGTGTATCCAGCACTCCGGAAACGTGGTGCTCGGACGGGGTAGCCCGGGCCGGAACACGATCTCGGGTTCAGTAGGCGGATTGGATACGATGCGTCGGAGTTGTTCACGCATCAGGCGTCTGACGATCGCCCGGTAAACTGGCTGTGACGCGCCAGAAGGATCGAGGTACGTTTCGTCAGGATAAGTGTTGATTGTCCGGAACTCTAGCGCAAATTTGTCGAAGGTTCGCGGATATAGCTGAGGCTCAGCTCTCGGAATCCACTTGTAGTATTGGGCACTCAGGTCGCCATGGCAGGGCGGCAGGTCTGGCGGCAGTGCGGCCTCGAGCAGAGGCCCGTCGCCATTGTCCCACACCACGGCTCCAGCGTGTGGATGCTCGTACGGGGCGTGGTTCTCCATGATCATCCAGTCGAAGAAGAAGCAGAGCCGCCCATGCTGCGGCAGCAGGTGTTTACCCTCGAACCCCGGAAGCTGACTGCAGTCGATCTGAGCGACGAAGCTGCGCGACTCCGATGCGCGAACCGGCGGCGGGCGCTCGTGCGGGTTGAGATTGCTATTGCGGTAGGGGATGCCGCGGGGCCACGCGAAGTCACCGCTGACATAGGGTGCGCCGCCGATGAAGCTGGTCGGAGCGTCCGAACGATTGGAGGGAACGACCGGCATCATCATCACGGCCTCGCGTTTGGCGTCCGTAATCATCTGCAACTGCGCACGCCAGCTCGGGGGGGAGTCCGGCCCCGGCGGCGCCACGACCGGCATATGTCGCGCGATGTGGGCCCGAAGTTCGGCTTCGGTTGGCGGCCATTTCGGCGTGGTGCCGGATCCATCACCGGCCCGTGCTACCGGTGCCTTCCGTTTTCCGAACGGTATTTTGCCAAACATTTTTGTCCCCCAAGTATTGGCGGTAAGTAATCAGCAACGGCGGGCCGCTGACAACATGAGGCCGCCGCCATGCTTACGCGTTGGTTGCGGTAATGTTAGCCGAAGCCATTCCCGACCTTGGACCGTTACCGCAGCTATGGCTCGGTAATCCTCGCTCGGGTTCTTGCACATGACACAGGGGTAGCCGCGGGTGGATGTCGTGGCGCCTATTAGCTTGACCAGCAGCCGCTTCCGCCACTAAAGCTCCGTAATCCTCGCGCACGGTTCGGACATGACTCAGGGAGTAGCAGCGCCAATCGCAGCCGCCGGCTTTGCAGCCGGAGCGGTCGCGCGCGCTAGCGCCCCCGCTCGCTAGCTCTCCCCGAGCGCCGCCATGCGGCTGGGGAGAGCGGAACCAAACGAGCCCGGCGGTCGTGATCGGCCGCTTAACCGAGTCAAAACCATAATTCCGCGATAATCGGCGCCTCACTGAAGGCGCCGCGGCATCAGGGAGCGCTTCCGGGAAAAGTTGCAGACTTTTCCGGCTCGGAAGCGTGACAAAGAAAGTCCCCAGTGCGTCGCGGTCCACCGAGGTTCCAATGAACGACGATTTCCACCGTATCCGCCGCCTTCCGCCCTACGTCTTCGCCCATATCGATCCGATCAAGGCCAAGCTCCGCGCCAACGGCGTCGATATCATCGACCTGGGTATGGGCAACCCGGACATGCCGACGCCGCAGCACATCGTCGACAAGCTCAAGGAGACGGTGAAGGACCCGCGCACCCACCGCTATTCCTCGTCCAAGGGGATACCCGGGCTCCGCAAGGCGCAGGCGAGCTACTACGGTCGCCGCTTCGGCGTGAAGGTGAACCCCGACACCCAGGTGGTGGCGACGCTCGGCTCCAAGGAAGGCTTCGCCAACATGGCTGCGGCGATCACTGCGCCGGGCGATGTGGTGCTGGTGCCCAACCCGACCTATCCGATCCACGCCTTCGGCTTCATCATGAGCGGCGGTGTCGTCCGTTCCATGCCGGCCGAGCCGGACGAGAATTTCATGCGCGCGCTTGATCGGGCTGTCAGGCACTCGATCCCCAAGCCGATCGCGCTGATCCTCAACTACCCGGCCAATCCGACCGCCTATACGGCGTCGCTGGATTTCTACAAGGAAGTGGTCAAGTACTGCCGCGAGCACTCGATCTTCATCCTCTCCGATCTCGCCTATTCCGAGATCTATTTCGATGACGAAGTGCCGCCCTCGGTGCTGCAGGTCGAAGGCGCGATGGACATCACGGTGGAGTTCACCTCGATGTCCAAGACCTACTCGATGCCCGGCTGGCGCGTCGGCTTCGCCGTCGGCAACGAGCGGCTGATCGCGGCGCTGACCCGCGTGAAGTCGTATCTCGACTATGGCGCCTTCACCCCGATCCAGGTCGCCGCCGCGTCGGCCCTCAACGGCCCGGACAGCGTCATCGAGGACGTGCGCACCGTCTATCGCGACCGCCGCGACGTGATGGTGGAGAGTTTTGGCCGTGCCGGTTGGAACATCCCGTCGCCCAAGGCGACGATGTTCGCCTGGGCCCCGATTCCCGATCAGTTCGCCCATCTGGGTTCGCTCGAGTTCGCGAAACTCCTGATCCAGGAAACCGGCGTTGCCGTCGCCCCGGGGGTCGGCTTCGGCGAGTATGGCGACCAGTACATCCGCCTCGCCCTGGTCGAAAACGAGCAGCGCATCCGCCAGGCGGCACGGAACATCAAGAAGTTCCTGCAGAGCCAGCCGAGTCACGGCAACGTGGTGCCGATCACCGCCGCGAAGTAAGGCGGACCGATCAGAGTTTGCAGCGGCCCGGTCAGTGACCGGGCCGTTTGCTTGTCGGCGCGGCATCCTTGCAGCGGGCGGCGAATCCCCCTTGCCCCAATAACATGACTATGATTATCAGCTTTCAGCTTGCTGGAGGCCATGTCATGTTCCGCCCACTTCTTGTTGCGTTCGCGCTGTTGTTCGCCGCCGCTCCGGCGCTGGCGCAGTCCTTTCCAGTCACCATCGAGCACGCCTTCGGCGAGACGGTGATCGAGAAGGCGCCCGAGCGGATCGCTACCTGGGGCTGGGGCAACCATGATGCGCTGCTCGCACTGGGGGTGGTCCCGGTGGCCATGCCGTTCTCCACCTATGGCGGCGGCGACAATGGCCTGCATCCCTGGGTTGAAGAGAAGCTGAAGGAACTCGGCGCGGCGACGCCAGTGCAGCTTTCCGATAGTTCCGACATCCCGTTCGAGCAGATTGCCGCCCAGAAGCCGGATGTGATCATCGCGGTGTTCTCGGGCATCAGCGCCGAGCAATACGCCCGCCTGAGCCGGATCGCGCCGACCGTCGCCTATCCGGACCAGCCCTGGAGCACGCCGTGGCAGGACGTGACCAGAATCGTCGGTCGGATCGTCGGCAAGCCGGCGGAAGCCGAACAACTGGTCGCCGATACGTTGAAATTCGTTGCCGACGAGGCAGCGAAATATCCGGAGATCGCCGGCACCACCTTTGCCGGGGTCAACGACTTCGACGGCTCGATCGCCGTCTATGACGCGCTCGATGCGCGCATGAAGTTCCTCACCGATATCGGCTTGGTGCTGGCGCCCAGCGTCACCGAGCTCTCACCTAAGGACGGCTCGTTCTACTATCCGCTGAGCTACGAGCTGTTCGACCAGCTCACCAGCGACATCCTCATCACCTATTACGAGACCCAGGCCGCTTCGGACGAGTTCTTCGCGAAGCCCTACGCGCAGAGCCAGCCGCAGTATCAGAAGGGCGCTTTCGCCTCGCTGGTCGGCATCGAATATGTGGCCGCCGTTTCGCCGCCGAGCGCGCTGTCGCTGCGCTGGGGCTTTCCGCACTACGCCGAAATCATCGCTGCGGCCGCCCGCAACGCCAAGAAGTGAGATCTCACATGAAGCTGGTCCTCCACGCCATCGGGGCGCTGTTCGTCGCGCTGCTCGCTTCGCCTGCACTGGCGCAGAGCTTCCCCGTCACCATCAGGCACGCGCTGGGCGAGACGGTAATCCCGGCTGCGCCGCAACGCATCGTGACGCTCGGCTGGTCCTCCACCGATGCTGCCATCGCGCTCGGCACTGTGCCGGTGGGCTTCCCGAGCTTCCGCTCGGCCGGCTTCGACAAGGACATCGTGCCGTGGGTGGAGGAGGGGATCGCCAAGGCTGGCGGCGCCACGCCCGTGACCTTCGATGACACCGCCGGTGCGCCGATCGAGAAGATCGCGGCGCTCAAGCCCGACCTGATCCTTGCAGTCTACTCCGGCATCACCGAGGACGAGTATAAGCTCCTGAGCCAGATCGCCCCGGTCGTGGCCTACCCCGAGCATCCCTGGACGGCGACCTGGCAGCAGGTGATCACCATCTCCGGCGAGGCGATGGGCAAGCCTGCCGAAGCGACTGCGCTGGTTGCCGAGCTCGAGGCCTTCATCAAGGCCGAGGCGGCCAAGTACCCGGCGCTGTCAGGCAAGAGCGCCGTGACGCTGATCGACTACAATGGCGCTGCTGCCATCCATTCGGCCGACGACGCGCGTGCCAAGCTCCTGGCGCTGGCCGGGCTGGTGATCCCGGAGCGCTCGCCGGCCGGCGGCGAGCTGCAGGGCTTCTGGTATCCGCTGAGCTACGAGAATTTCGACCAGATCCCCGCCGACATCCTGATCGGCTTCTTCAACTCGCCCGAGCTGGCCGACGAGTTCTTCGCCCGCCCCTATATTGCGGCCGCTCCGCAGGTGAAGAGCGGCGCCTATGTGAAGATGGACGACCGCATCCTCAACATGTCGGTGATCTCTTCGAGCGCCCTGTCGATCAGGTGGGGCATGCCGCGCTACTTCGAAAAGATCGCCGCGGCGGTCGAGCAGGTGGGGAAGTAAGCGATGCGCACATTGCTTAAGCTCGCAATCGGCCTGGTGCTGGTCGTCCTTGCCTCCGCGACCGTGGCTGCGGAGGCGTTCCCGGTCACCATCAAGCATGTATTCGGCGCGACCACGGTGGCGAAGCCACCCGAGCGCATCGTCACGTGGGGCCTGTCTTCGCATGACGCGCTGATCGCGCTGGGCAAAGTGCCGGTTGGCATGCCGACGTTCCGCTCGGAGGGCTTTGACCACGACATCCTGCCCTGGACGGCAGAGGGCATCGCTGCACTGGGCGGTGCCGAGCCGTTCATCTTCGACAACGCCACCGACATCCCCGTCGAGCAGATCGCGGCGCTGAAGCCAGACCTCATCCTCGCCGTTCACTCAGGGATTAGCGCCGAAGATTATGGACGCCTGAGCCAGATCGCTCCGGTGATCGCCTACCCCGGAGAGGCCTGGACGACGACCTGGCAGGACGTCATCACCATAACCGGCCGGGCGATCGGCAAGCCGGCCGAAGGCGAAGCGCTGGTCGCCGACCTGAAGCAGTTCGTCCTCGATCAGGCTGCTGCGCGCCCCCAGATGGCCGGCAAAAGCTTCGTCACCCTGATCGACTACAACAACGAGATCGGCATTCATTCGGCTGCCGACACCCGGGCCAGCTTCCTTGCCAGTGCCGGCATGGTCATCGCTGAAAAGGTCGATGGCGCCGGCGAGGGGGAACTCTACTGGTATCCCCTGAGCTACGAGCTGTTCGACACGATCCCGGCGGACATCCTGATCGGCTACTTCCACACTCCGGCGCTTGCCGATGAGTTCTTCTCGCGTCCCTTCGTCCAGGCGGCACCCCAGGTGGCGAGGGGCGCCTATGTCAAAATGGATGACCGTGCCCTCAACATGGCAATGATCTCGATGAGCGCGCTGTCGCTGCGCTGGGGCGTACCGCGCTATTTCGACAAGATCGCCGCGGCCGCCGAGCACGTCGGGAAGTAGGCCCGGTCCATCAATCCTATTGACGGATAGGGTCTTTCCTATCCATAGCTCTCGGACCAACTCCGAGAGCTTTTCTATGTCCGATATCCAGTCGTTCCGCCAATCCGTCGAAGCCTTCATTGCGGCGCGCGGCTGGACCCCGACCCGGTTCGGACGGACCATCGCGGGCGACCCGTTATTCGTGTTCGACTTGCGGGAAGGGCGCGAGCCGCGCTCGGATACGCGGACTCGAATCCTCAAGTCGATGCAGGACCATGCCGATGCCGCGCTCGAGGCGCCGCTCCGCATCGGCGTCGCCGGTCTCGGCAATGTCGGCGCGACGCTGGTCCGCATCATCCAGAAGGATGGCGAGGAGCTGACGCGCAAGCTGGGCCGCAAGATTACCGTCACCGCAGTGTGCGCCCGCTCGCGCAGCCGTGACCGGGGCATCGACGCGACCAATCTCGAATGGTTCGACGATCCGGTGGCGCTGGCCAAGTCCGACAGCATCGACCTGTTCGTCGAGCTGATCGGCGGCGAGGACGGGCCGGCACTGGCCGCCGTGAAAGCCGCGCTGGAGATCGGCCGGCCGGTGGTCACTGCCAACAAGGCGCTGCTGGCGCGGCATGGCGTGAACCTCGCCAAGGCGGCCGAGGAATCGGGCGCCCAGCTTGGCTTCGAGGCGGCTGTGGCCGGCGGTATCCCCGTCATCAAGACACTGCGCGAGGGCCTCGGCTCGGCCCGTATCGCCCGCGTCTACGGCATCATGAACGGTACCTGCAACTATATCCTCACCCGCATGGGCAACGAGGGCATCAGCTTCGCCGAGTGCCTCGCCGACGCGCAGAAGCTTGGCTATGCCGAGGCCGATCCCAGCTTCGACGTCGACGGTTTCGATACCGCGCACAAGCTTGCCATTCTCGCCTCGCTCTGCTTCGGCTGCGAGATCGCGCCGGATGAGATTTTCGTCGAGGGCATCACCAGCATCAGCCAGGCCGACATCAAGGTGGCAGGCGATCTGGGCTACAAGATCAAACTGCTCGGTATCGCCCAGCGCTCGGCCGACGGCATCGATCAGCGCGTGCACCCGACGCTGGTGCCCAAGACCTCGGCAGTGGCCGGTGTCGATGGCGTGCTGAACGCGGTGGCGCTCGAGACCGACCATGTGCACGAGCTGCTGCTTGCCGGTCCCGGCGCCGGTGGCCCGCCGACCGCCTCCTCGGTGCTCTCCGACATCCTCGACATCGCCCGCGGCACGCGGGTGCCGCCGCTCGGCGTGCCCGTCGCAGAACTGACGCCGTATCGCCGCGCCCCGATCCGTGAACACGAGGGCGGGTACTACATCCGACTAAATGTCAGGGATGTGCCCGGCGCGTTTGCCGCTATTGCTACCCGCATGGGTGCCGCGGGCATTTCTCTCGAAAGCGTCATCCAGCGTCCGGATTTGCGTGTTAGCGAGCCGGGCGTGACGGGGACCGAGTCCCGCACGGTGGTGCTGCTCACGCACTCCACCATGGAGCAGACCGTCCGTGACGCCCTGCAGGCGATCAAGGGCGACGGCTTCATCGTCGGCGATCCGCAGATGATCCGGATCGAACAACTCTAGGAGCCCTCCCGGCACAGCGGTTCGGGACGGCGACCGCATAGGCCACGTACAGCCCCCATGCGGCGGGGCAGGGAGTGCTCATGAAGCTCAGAAAGTCCGATACCGACCGGCAGGCGGCCATCGATCGTTCGCTCACCCTCGAACTGGTGCGCGTCACCGAAGCGGCGGCGCTCGCTGCTGCCACCTGGCGTGGCAAGGGCGACGAGAAAGCGGCTGATGCCGCCGCCGTCGAAGCGATGCGCGGCGAGATGGGCAACGTGCATATCCACGGCCGGATCGTCATCGGCGAGGGCGAGCGCGACGAGGCACCGATGCTGTTCATCGGTGAGCAAGTGGGCGCCGGCGACGGCCCGGAAGTCGATATCGCTGTCGACCCGCTCGAGGGCACGACGCTGTGCGCCAAGAACCAGCCGGATTCGATCTGCGTCTTGGCGATGGCCGAGCGTGGCGGGTTGCTGAACGCTCCCGACGTCTACATGCACAAGATCGCCATCGGCGCCGGCTACCCCGCGGGCGTGGTCGACCTCGACCAGAGTGCCACGCTCAACGTCAAGGCGCTGGCCAAGGCCAAGGGCGTGCCGGTCAACGAGATCACCGCCTGCGTGCTGGATCGGCCGCGCCATGCCGCGCTGATCGATGACTTGCGCACCGCCGGCGTCGCCATCAAGCTGATCTCGGACGGCGATATCGCCGGCATCATCCACGCGGTGAACACTGAAGATACCGGCATCGACATCTACCTCGGCTCGGGCGGTGCTCCCGAGGGCGTGCTGGCCGCGGCGGCTCTGCGCTGCATCGGCGGCCAGATGCAGGGCAAGCTCATCCTCGATACCGATGACAAGCGCGCCCGCGCGCTGAAAATGGGCATCACCGATCCGAACCGGAAATACCGCACCGACGAGTTGGCCTCCGGCGACGTGCTGTTCGCCGCCACCGGCGTCACCGACGGCAGCCTGTTGAGCGGAGTGCGCTACGGCAAAAACTCGGTCCGTACCAACACCGTGGTGATGCGCTCGTGGAGCCAGACGGTCCGCTGGATCACCGCGGAGCACCGGCGGTAGCGGCTCGGCGCATAGGGAACAACTTCAGCCAAACCCACCAGCCCAGCACCTCCCCCTTGATGGGGGAGGCCGGGAGGGGGTGGGGCCGCCCGTAGGGTGGTTGAGTTGTGGTGGGCGCTGGAACTGAATTCAGTGCGGGGGGCTCCCCCCTCCCAACCTCCCCCACAAGGGGGGAGGTGCCGTTCAGCGTTGATGGCACGATCCCGCCACCGGCCTACAAAGACAAAACGGGCCGCCCCATGGGACGGCCCGTTCGTATTCAGTAATCCGAAGCTTACGCGTCCTGAATGGCGCTGATCAGCCAGCGGCCGCCGTTCTGGCGCTGGAAGGTCCAGACCTCAGTGGTCTCGGTGACCCGGTCGTCGCCGGACACGATCTCGCCAGTGCCGCGGTTGCGGGTGACATCGCGGCTTTCGTAGCGCATCGCCACGCTCGCGTAGTCGGTACCGCCTTCGCGCCAGGCCTCGGCCACGTCGCCGGCGAGGAGGTTGACGTCGAACACCTCGTTCCGCAGGCCCTTGGAAGCGTTCTCGCCCAGTTCCTCGGCGAGGTAACCCATCACCTCGGGTGTGGTGATCCGGCGGAGCGCCGCATAGTCCTCGCGCGAGTAGGCGTCCTGCATCTGCTTGAGCTGGTTCTCGAAGGCGCCGAGGTCCTGGTCGGTGATGCCGACCTCGTCGCGCCGGCCGGCACGCTGCGAAGCTGCCGAGCGCTGGCCGCGCGGAGCCGCAGTGCCACCGCCACCTCCGTAAGCGCGCGCCGTGTTCTGCGCCTCATAGTTCAGCGGGCCACCAGCCATCGCCGGGCGCTGCTGCCTGCGCCTGAGGAAGAAGCTGACGATCAGGCCGATGATCACCACCTGCACCAGGAGGGCGAGCATGCCGCCAAAACCACCGAAGCCGAACCCGAACAGCATGCCGAATAGGCCGGAGAACAGCAGGCCGCCGAGCAGCGCGCCGCCAAACCCGCCGAACAGGCTCGGGCGGGCCGGCGTCGTGGCATTACCCACGGTATTCCGCGTCGTGCTGTTGGTCATCGTGTTCTGCACCGGCGCCGTGGTGTTCGGCGACACCTGCGTTGACGGCACGCTCCGCTCGGTGCGGATGCCGCGGCTGCCGAAGCTGCCGCCGCGCCGCGCTTCTGCGGTATCGACCGCAACCAGCGAGAAGGCCATGATCAGCGTGGCAAGGAGGGCCGAAAACCTGAAGCCCTTCGAAGCGAACATTGTGGTTCCCCGTGTAAAATGTTGCAGCTGATATGGGGGCAAAGGCCCTAAAAGTTTAGGCCCCGGCGAGGGGCCCGTGCCGATTTTTCCAACCGGGCGGCGCTCGGCGAGGAAAACCACAGCCACACCCTCGACTATCACCCGCTTTCTGCTTACCTCGCGGGGTGATGGACGAGCCGCGCCCCAACTTCCTCGACGTATCGAATTCTGCCTTGGGTCGCGCCTGGGTGGATCGGCTCGATCCGGCAGCGGCGCGCACCGCCGCCGCGATCGGCCAGCGCACCGATCTCTCCGAAATCCTCGCCCGCATCGTTGCTGGGCGGGGCGTCAGTGTAGACGCGGCCGAGACCTACCTGCAGCCGACCATCCGCGAGCTGATGCCCGACCCCTCGACGCTGGCCGGCATGGATGCGCTGGCCGAGCGGCTGGCCAAGGCCATCACCGACAACGAGCCGGTGGCGCTGTTCGGCGACTATGATGTCGATGGCGCCTGTTCCTGCGCGCTGATGGCCCGGTATCTGAGGCATTTCGGGCTCGACCCGCAGGTGCATATCCCCGACCGCATCTTCGAGGGCTATGGGCCCAACACCACGGCGATCGACAAGCTGGTCGACGGCGGCGCCAAGCTGCTGATCACGCTCGACTGCGGCACCACCAGCGACGGCCCGATCGCCCATGCCCGCGAGCGCGGGCTCGACGTGCTGGTGATCGACCATCATCTGTCCGACGCCGAACTGCCGCCCGCCAATGCGCTGGTCAACCCCAACCGTCCCGATGACATCTCCGGCCTCGGCTACCTCTGCGCTGCCGGCGTTACCTTCATGGTGCTGGTGGCGACCAACCGGCTGCTGAAGCAGCGCGGCGACACGGGCCTGCCCAACCTGATGACGATGATCGACCTCGTGGCGCTGGCGACGGTCTGCGATGTCGTGCCGCTCAAGGGCCTGAACCGCGCCTTCGTCGCGCGCGGCCTCGAGGTGGCGCGTACCGGTTCCAACCGCGGCATCGGCGCCTTGGCTCTGGCGGCGCGGCTTTCCGGGCCGCTCAACGCGTATCACCTCGGTTACCTGATCGGGCCGCGCATCAATGCCGGCGGCCGCATCGGCGATGCGGCGCTCGGTACAAGGTTGCTGTCGCTCGACGACGAGCAGCAGGCGCTGATGATCGCGGCGCAACTCAACGAACTCAACAGCGAACGCCAGCGTATCGAAGTCGAGGCGGTGGAGGAGGCGGCGCGCGCCGCCGAAGCCGAGATCGGTGGCGGCGAGGGGCCGCCCGTGCTGGTGCTGGCCTCGGCCAACTGGCACCCCGGCGTGGTTGGCCTGATCGCGGCGCGACTGCGCGAGCGCTTCGAGCGCCCGACCTTCGCCATCGCGCTGGCGCCCGACGGCACCGGCACCGGCTCGGGCCGCTCCATGCCCGGCGTCGACCTCGGCAGCTCGGTGATCGAGGCGGTGGAACTGGGTCTTGCTGCCAAGGGGGGCGGCCACGCCATGGCGGCGGGCGTGACGCTGAGGCCGGGGCAACTCGGGCCGTTCCGCGCCCACGTCACCGACCGGCTGGGCAACAGCGTCAGCGTGGCGCGGGCGCTCACCGCGCTCGAGATCGATGCGGCGATGACGGCGCGCGGCGCCAACCCGCAATTCGTGCATGAGATCGAGCGGGCAGGGCCGTTCGGCGCCGGCAACCCGCAGCCGGTGTTTGCCTTTCCGGCGCACAAGGCTAAGTTCGCCGAGATCGTCGGCACCGGCGGACATGTGAAGTTCACCCTTACGGCCGACGATGGTGCGCGACTCAAGGCCATCGCCTTCCGCGCCGCCACCACCGCGCTTGGTGAAGCGCTGCTGAGTGCCGGCAACGATACCCCGCTGCACCTGGCGGGGACGCTGTCGATCGACCACTGGCAGGGCCGCGAAGAGGTGCAGTTCCGCCTGCTGGACGCGGCCCGACCGGGCAGTCGCTAGCCGCCCCTGCGGGTGCTCTGAGGGTTGAAAGTCATGCTTGCATATCCACTTATGACGACTAAAGTGCTGCCCTAATTCACGGGGAGCCCCGTTGCCCGGTCGCGTCTTTGCGGCCCCGCCGCGGCGCTGGTTTGGCCGCTCGGCGGAGCGGACTTAGTCTGGAATGTTGCGTCATGGATAAGCTTGCGGTTGAAACGAGGGCAGCGTCGCCCACGCCGTGGACCCATCTGCTCTCGACCATTGCGGCCTTTCTCGGCAAGCGGCTGATCGGCCGCCCCAGGCACGGCGCGGTCACTATCACCTTCCCGAACGGCAAGGCCCGCACCTTCGGCGATCCGTCGACCGGGGTACACGCACGGTTGACGCTGCACAACTTCAAGGTGCTGCAGAAGACCCTGCAGCGCGGCACCGTTGGCTTCGCCCAGGCCTATATCGACGGCGACGTCGAGATCGAGGACCTGACGGCGCTGTTCCGCTACTTCCTGCAGAACCGCGACGTGCTCGATAGCGGCGAGAACTCCTGGTATGGCCGCGCCGCCCAGGACATCACCTACCACCTGAGCCGGCACAACTCGAAAGAGGGGTCCAAGAAGAACATTTCCGAGCACTATGACCTCGGCAATGACTTCTATGCCGAATGGCTCGACCCCTCGATGACCTATTCTTCGGCCATCTTCACCTCCGACGAGCAGTCGCTCACCGACGCGCAGCACACCAAGTACCGCCGCGTTGCCGAGCTGGCCGGCGTCAAGGCAGGCCAGCGCGTGCTGGAGATCGGCTGCGGCTGGGGCGGCTTTGCCGAAACTGCCGCCAAGGATTTCGGCGCCGAGGTCTACGGCATCACCCTCTCGGCCGAACAGCTCAAATATGCCAACGAACGCCTTGAGCGGCAGGGGCTCGACAAGCTCGCCACCATGCATTTCGAGGACTATCGCGACACCCGCGGCGAGTTCGACCACGTCGCCTCGATCGAGATGATCGAAGCGGTGGGCGAAGAACACTGGCCGAGCTACTTCAAGACCGTGCACGACCGGCTGAAGCCGGGCGGCACCGCCGCGATCCAGGCGATCACCATCGGCGAGCAGGATTTCCACGACTACCGGGCGCGTCCGGATTTCATCCAGCGCTTTATCTTCCCCGGCGGCATGCTGCTGACCAAGACCGCCATGCAGGAGCAGGGCGACAAGGTCGGGCTGGTCCTCGAGAACGTCGAGACCTTCCGGCTGAGCTATGCCAGGACGCTGAAGCTGTGGCGCGAGCGCTTCCTCGACCGCTGGAACGACATCAAGAAGCTCGGCTACACCGAGGAATTCCGCCGCAAATGGGTGTATTACCTGAGCTACTGCGAAGCGGGCTTCTTCGAAGGCTCGATCGATGTCGGCATCTACCAGTACCGGCGGCCGGCCTGAGAGCCGGTTTGCACTTAGAGCCGCCACGAACTCGGTGTCATCCCGGCGAAGGCCGGGACCCATCCTGAGATTTCGCCGGCAACTGTGTGGCCCGATAGACCTCAGGATGGCCCCGGCCTGTGCCGGGGTGACGCAGTGGTTTGGGATGGATCGAGGTATCAACCCTCACCCCACCAGCGTCTTCCGATAGAACTTCAGCACCGCCTCTGCGTCGACGCCCACTGCAATCGTCTGGCTCGGTCGGCCGTCCCAGGCGCCGGGCGGATAGTTGCGTCCATCGGGCTTGATGATGGTCTGCCCGATGGCGATCCCCTCGGTGACCACCCGGATGGCGCCGGTCTCGGTCTTGTAGAATTCCGGATGCAGCGCCAACGCTACCGCGCTTGAGTCGTGCACGTAGAAGCCGTCGAGTCCGGCGCTTTCGCGGTGGAAGTTCTGGTAGAACGCCGAAATGGCGCGCACGAACGCCCCGTCGTCACCGGCGGCGGCCGCGAGTTCGGCCACGTAGGCTTCCGTCATCACTGTCGCCTGCGTCACGTCGAGCCCGGCAATGGCGATCGGCCAAGCCGCGCCGAACACGATGTCGGCGGCATCCGGATCGCCCCAGATATTGGCTTCGGCCACCGGCGTGACGTTGCCGGTATGGCCATTGCGGCCGAAGGCGCCGCCCATCACCACGATCTGCTTCACCAACTCGACGATCTCCGGCGCCTGGCGCATGGCGCGCTCGAGATTGGTCATCCGTCCCACCGCGATGATGGTGATCTCGCCCGGGTTGGCCTTCACCAGGTCGATGATCAGTTGGTGCGCCGGGCGCGAATCCGCAGTCGCGGTGATACGAGGCAGGTCGATGTCACCGAGCCCGTTCATGCCGTGAACGAAGGTCGGAGGCGCATCCGGCTCACCTACCAGCGGCGCGCCAGCGCCCGCAGCCACCGGAGCCGAGAAGCCGAGTTTCTGCTTGAGGTACAGCGCGTTGCGCGTCGTCGTCGCGATGTCGGCATTGCCGAACACAGTGGTGACGCCAACGAGCTCGATCCGCTTGTGGCGGGCGAGGAGGAGCAGGGCCATGGCGTCGTCGACGCCGGGGTCGGTATCGTAGATGACTTTGAGTGTTTGCATGTGCGATATCATGCATGCCGTCGCACCCGGCGCCAGTGTCGGCAGCACGCGGCCCAATACTTGGGCAGCTTGCCTCCAGCATGTAAGGTGGTGGGCAGTTGCAGCTCAGCCGGCCTCCGGTTAGTTGGGCTGGCCAAGTGTTCACCGTCAGCCGGAACGGGGGCCGAGCGTATCTAAGCTTGCATCGGCGCAATTTGAGCGCATCTTTGCATAAAATTCGCGGCAGCGGGCGGCTCGTCCCGAGTACGCATTTGTGCGAAAACTCATTCCAGATGACGGAACGGCACCAGAATCGGTGATAACGGTTTCGTGAGCAACAGGGGTGACCTCTCGATGGCCAAGGCGCTCTACCTCGTGATTCAGAGCCGCGACAACTGGTGGGTCGATTTCGAGGGCAAGGCGCACGGTCCGTTCCCCTCCCGCTCCAACGCCGCCCTCGAGGCTCAGTCGCTCGCCCGCTTCCAGGCCCATAGCGGCCGCGAGGCCGAGGTGCTGGTTCCGGACGAGCAGGGCCGATACTGGGTGGTCTGGTCGAGCCTCTCCGATAACGGCCGAACGTTCAGCCCCTATCGGGTGGCGAGTTAACTCGCATTTCTTATCGCCGACCGCCGGGTCATTCCCGCGAAAGCGGGAACCTCTGTTTTCTTGGCCTGAGGCACCATCGCAAACGGAGTTCCCCGCTTTCGCGGGGATGACATCCAGCGTGGGGCACCCATTGGAGACGCCCCTACCGGATCATCTTGCGCGGCACCTTGCGCACGAGGATCTCCTCGTGCCCGTCCTCATGCGCCCGCGTCATCCGGTGGACGCCATCGAGGATCAGCCAGCGGCCCTTCAGCCGGGTGATCTCGATCGGGAATACCAGGCTGGACGCCCGCACCCGCCGATACTCCTTGTCATAGCGATAGGGCGAACGCAGCACCTGGCGCGGCGTCAGCGCATAGCGGTGCCCGTCGAGTTCCCACAGCGGCACATCGAGGTGCCAGAGCAGTTTGTCGATCGGAAACGCCTCGGAGGGCAGGTCCAGCGCCCACAGTGCCTCGACGTCCCAATCGAAGGCGTACCAGTATTCTTCGATGGCCGGCGGCAGCTCGATCATGTCCCGGTCTCGCGTGTGGCCGCTAAGCCATAGCACCGATTGGTGAAACCCGCATGACTCACGGCCACGCGGCCGAAACATGACTTGACTAATCAGCATAGCGCGCTGATAGGTGACCCGAATAATCAACATATCCGGGTCCACCAATGTCCCTCAAGATGCTTGCCGCGACTGCCTGTGCGACGCTCCTGCTTTCAGTGCCGGGAGCCGCCCTGGCCGAGGCCTGGACCTATGCCGACGGCTCGGGCAATACGGTGACGGTGGACCACGTGCCGACCCGCATCATCGCCAGCCAGGACGCCGCCGCAGGCCTGATCCCGCTCGGCATCCGCCCGGTCGGCATTTATGCCGACAGCGCGGTTGCCGAGGCCAAGGCGCTCGAGGGGCTTGACCTCACCGGCATCGAGATCATCGGCGAGGCCTGGGGCGAGGTCAGCGTCGAGAAAGCTGCCGCGCTGAAGCCCGACCTGATCGTCGGCGAGTGGTGGCCGCTGGACAGCACCTGGAGCGGCGGCGCCGACGTGGTCACCGCGCTGAAGCCGCTGGCCCCGATCACCGGTCCGAAGCAGGGCGCTTCGATCGTCACCCTGATCGAGGACTACGAGAGACTGGCCGCGAGCCTTGGCGCCGACCTCTCGGCTCCGCAGGTCGCCGCCGACAAGGCCGCCTTCGAGACCGCGCGCGAAAAGTTCAAGGCGGCAGTCGCCAGCAAGCCCGATCTGTCGGCGCTCGCCGTCTGGGCCGGCACCGACGCGCTCTATGTCGCCGCCACGGAAGGCTCGTCCGAGCTGATGGATTTTGCCTCCTGGGGGCTCAAGCTGATCGATCCGGCGATTGCCGATGACCGCGGCTACTGGGAGACGCTGAGCTGGGAGAACGCCGACAAGTACCAGCCTGACCTGATCCTCGTCGACAACCGCTCGAAGGCCACCATCGAGACCGCCAAGGCCCAGGCCACCTGGACCACGCTGCGCGCCGCCGCGGCAGGGCAGGTGACCGACTGGCCGGCGTTCTGGTTGCGCAACTACGCCGCCTATGCCACGGAGCTGGACAAGCTCAGCACCGCCATCGACGCTGCCGACGTCAGCATCGGCGATTGAGTGTCGGCCTCCGCCACATCGGCGACAGGCCTGCCCGCAGCGGCACGCGCTGGCGGCTTCCTGCTGCTGGCGCTGGCGCTTGTCGTCGTACTGGCGCTTTCGATCACCGTCGGCGCGCGACCGATCGCGCTCGGTGACATCTGGAACGCATTGACGGCGTTCGACCCGACGCAGACCAACCACAAGATCATCCTCGACCTGCGCCTGCCGCGCACCCTGGTCGGCCTCTTGGTCGGCGCAGCGCTCGGGCTCTCCGGCGCGATCCTGCAAGGCGCGACGCGCAACCCTCTGGCTGACCCCGGCATCCTCGGCATCAATGCCGGCGCGACGCTCTGTGTGGTGCTCGGCATCTCGGTGTTCGGCATCACCCAGCTCTCGGGCTATGTCTGGCTGGCCTTCCTCGGGGCAGGGGCGGCGATGCTGGTGGTCTACCTCGTCGCTTCGCTGGGCCGCGAAGGCGCAACCCCGGTGAAGCTGGCGCTGGCCGGCGCCGCGGTCACCGCCGCGCTCACCTCGGTCACCAGTGCCATCCTCATCACCAATGTGGAAACCCTCGACCAGATCCGCTTCTGGCAGGTCGGGGCGCTGACCGGCCGCACCACCGACATCCTGCTGCAGGTCTCCCCGTTCATCCTCGCCGGCATCGTGCTGGCGCTGCTCACCTCGCGCATCCTCGATGGCCTGGCGCTGGGCGACGATGTCGCCCGCGGCCTTGGCCTCAAGGTGCAGCGCGGCCGCGCCATGGTTGGCTTTGCCGCGGTGATCCTCGCCGGCGCCGCCACCGCCGCCGCCGGCCCCATTGCCTTTGTCGGGCTCACCGTGCCGCATCTCGCCCGGGCCTTCACCGGCCCGAACTACCGCTGGATCCTGCCCTATTCGATGCTGCTGGCCCCCATCCTGCTGCTCGGCGCCGACATTGTCGGGCGCATCGTCGTGCCGCCAGGCGAGCTGCAGGTCGGCATCGTCACCGCGGCGCTCGGCGCGCCGTTCTTCATCGCGCTGGTGCGGCGCAGGAAGCTGGCCGAACTATGAGCGCCGCCTCGAGCTTTGCCCCGATCGGCGCCGTCGTTGCGGTGCGCAAGCGCCTGCAGCGCCGTTATGGCCTCGTGGTGATCGGCCTGGCGCTGCTGTCGCTGGCCGTCGCCAGCCTCTCGATGTCGATCGGCGACTACCCGCTGCCGCTTGCCGATGTGGCGCGCTCGCTGCTCTCGCCCTTCACCGGCAATGCCGATGCGGCGAACGACTTCATCGTCCTAGGCGTGCGGCTGCCGCGCGTCATGGCCGGGCTGCTTTCGGGAGCGGCGTTCGGGCTCTCCGGCATCATCTTCCAGACCATTCTGCGCAACCCGCTCGCCAGCCCCGATATCGTCGGCATCACCACCGGCGCCAGCGCCGCGGCGGTGCTGGCGATCATCATCTTCAAGTGGTCGGGGCTCGGCGTCTCGATCATGGCCTGCGGCGGCGCGGTGCTGACAGCGCTGCTGATCTATGGGCTCGCCTGGCGTGACGGCGTCACCCCGTACCGGCTGGTGCTGATCGGCATCGGCGTGGCGGCGCTGGCCGGGGCGGTGGTGTCCTATCTCTTCACCCGCGCCCGCATCATGGAAGTGCAGGAGGCGCTGAGCTGGCTCACCGGCAGCCTCAATGGCTCGACCTTCGAGAACCTCGCCCCGCTCGCCATCGCGCTCCTGGTGCTGGCGCCGCTGGCGGCGCTGCTGTCGCGCTCGCTGCGCACCCTGCAGATGGGTGATGACGCGGCGCGGGCGCTGGGCACCCGTGTCGAGTTCTCCCGCCTCGGGCTGATCCTCGTGGCCGTGCTGCTCGCCGCCTTTGCCACGGCCGCCGTCGGTCCGGTGTCGTTCGTCGCCTTCATCGCCGGGCCGATCGCAAGGCGCCTGCTCGGGCCTTCCGGCAACGCGCTGCTGCCGGCGGCGCTGGTCGGCGGCCTCGTCACCAACGCCGCCGATTTCGTTGCCCAGCACATGCTCGGCCGCAACCAGTTGCCGGTCGGCGTGGTCACCGGCGCGCTCGGCGCCGTGTTCCTCATCTACCTGCTTGCCGCTGCCCATCGTTCGGGTCGCGGCGGCTGATTGGAGGCCCAAGATGTCAGTGAACCACCAGCTCTCGGCCGCCGACCTGACGCTCGGCTATGGCGATCGCACCATCGTCGACAAGCTGAGCATCGACATCCCACCCGGCAAGTTCACCGTCATCGTCGGCGCCAATGCCTGCGGCAAGTCCACCCTGCTGCGCGGGCTGGCCCGCCTGCTGACCCCGAGCGCCGGCACGGTCTATCTCGATGGCCGCGCCATCCACCAGATGCCGACCCGCGAGGTCGCGACGCTGCTCGGCGTGTTGCCGCAGACCCCGGTGGCGCCCGACGGCATCACCGTTGCCGACCTCGTCGGCCGCGGCCGCTATCCGCATCAGGGCTGGTTCCGCCACTGGGTGGCGGCCGATGACGCAGCGGTCGCCACCGCGCTGCAGGCAACCGATACGCTCGATCTCGCCGGCCGCGCCGTCGACGAGCTCTCCGGTGGCCAGCGGCAGCGCGTCTGGATCGCCATGGCGCTGGCGCAGGAAACCGAGCTGCTGCTGCTCGACGAGCCGACCACCTTCCTCGATATCAACCATCAGGTCGAAGTGCTGGACCTGTTGACCGACCTGGTGCAGCAGCGCGGCCGCACCGTCGTTGCCGTGCTGCACGATCTCAACCTGGCCTGTCGCTACGCCGACCACATCGTCGCCATGCGCGACGGCAAGATCGCCGCCTCCGGCGCACCGGCCGAGGTGGTGACGGTCGAACTGGTGAAATCGGTGTTCGGCATGGACGCCGAAGTCTGTGACGACCCGGTGTCGCGCACCCCGATGATCGTGCCGGTGGGCCGGCACCGGGTGAAGCCGCGGCTGAAGGCGGCAGCCGAGTAGCGGGCGGGCCAACCTGTCGGTCAGCACCCCTTCATCGGTCAGTCCTGGCGCTCGTCGTGCCGGGCGAGGAACTCGCGCACGGCATCCCAGAACAGCGGTTTGTTGACGGCCTCGTGGCCGACATTGGCGATGATGGAGAGCTCCCCGGCGCCCAGGTGCCGATAGAGGCGATCGGCTTCATCGATCCCGCCCAGTTGGTCTCGATCGCCCATGATCACCAGGGAAGGCACCGAGATCGAAGCGAGCTGCCGGTCACTGTAGGTGGGTAGGGTGAGCCAAAGCGTGGAGATCTGCTTGAGGAACGCCCGCCAGTAGTCCGGACCGTAGTGATGGGCATGCGCGACCTTGATCTGTTCGAAATACGGGCCGAACTCCTTGGCCAGCCGATCGAGGTCGACCTCGCCCGGCACCGAAAACCCCCATGAGCGAAGTCCTTCCAGCATGGGTTGGGTCAGTCGGCTTACCGTGCCGCCCATGACCAGCGCCCCGGCCTTGCCCGGATGCCGGAGCCCGAATTCCAGCGCCGTCTGGCCACCGTCGCTATAGCCGACGATCAGCGGCTTCTTGAGCCCGAGCGCCGCGATGAAGCCGGCGACATCGTCGGCGAACTGGGGGTAGCTCATCTTCTGGGCAGGGTTGTTGGTCCTGCCGTGTCCTCGCGTATCGAGCGCGAAGACGCGATAGCGGTCGGCCAGCCGCGGCATCGCCTCGCCCCAGGAGTCGGCGGTCGCTGTTCCGCCGTGCAGCAGCAGCAGCGGCTGGCCGCGGCCTTCCTCGAGGTAGTGCACCTCGAGGTCGCCGATCATCACGCTGTGCGGCTTGGCGCTCATTGCTCGTCGAGCCACTTTCCCATCAGGTCGATCAGGTAGTTGGTGCCGGCCTCGCGATCGGCCATCTTGTCGAGGCCATCAAGGAAAGCGCCGTCTTCCTTCACCACCATGCGCGTGCCGGCCCCGTCGGGGAACAGCTCGATGGTGGCCAGAGACACCGAGATGCGCGCGCCGTTCTTCAGCATCTCGTAGGTGTAGATGATGCGGTTGTCGGGCACGATGTCGCGATAGGTGACGTCGAACACATAGGTGTCGCCGCCCATCTCGGCTTCGTTGAATTCACGGCCGCCGACGCGGAAGTCCATGACATCCTTCGGCTTGTCCGGGCTCGGCGAGCCGAACCACTGGCGCTTGAACTCGGGATTGGACCAGGCGGAGTACACCTTGCTCGGTGCATGCTTGTACTTGCGTTCGACGGTGAAGCTGCCATGGGCGATGGAACGTTCGGTCATTTGGTTTTCCTCTCAGGCTTGGTTGATGACGTTGAATTCGAGGTGGGTGACGCCGGGCGAAGCCGCGACCACCCGGGTACGGGCGAGCTCGATCTGAGCATCGCCAAGTTTGTCGAAGAGGCGGGTGCCGCCGCCAAGCAGGACGCTAACCACCTGGACGCGGATGACGTCGGCGAGGCCGGCGCGCAGGACCTGCTGCGCTGCCGAAGCGCCCATCAGCACGACATCCTTGTCGCCTGCCGCCGTTCGGGCCTGTCGCACGGCGCTCTCCACTCCGTCGGTGACGAAGCGGAAGCTGGCGCTCTTCATCTGCTGCTCGGGCTTGGGGTTGTGGGTGAGGACGAACGACGTCACCGGGTAGGGTGTATCGTTCCAGTGCTGCAGGCCGACGTCGTAGGTGCGGCGCCCAACGATCACCGCGCCGACCGTGCTGAAGGCGAGGTCGATCTCGGCGGCGTCCGCGGCCTCGGTGCTGCTGTAGCTGCCATCGCCGGCCCTGGTGCCGCTGCCCGCGAACATCCACTCGTGCAAGCGCTCGCCGCCCACTCCCATACCGTCGCGAACCGAGACGTTCGGGCCCGCCACGTAGCCATCGAGCGACATCGAAAAACTCAACACAACTTTGGCCATTCGATCCTCCTGGGCAAAGCCCGCCCGCTGCCGGAAACGCGGTCTCCAGCCGATTGTCTCAGTTCTGTCGTTCATGACGCGCTGGGGGGCGCGCTACTTCGCCGGTTTGTCCGGCCCACTGGGCAGCGCGTCGAGGAACGCCCCCAGCCGATCCAGCCGGTGCTCCCAGCCGATGCGTCGATCATTGATCCACTTCTCAGCCATGCTCAGCGCTCCCGTGTCGATGGTGCAGGTCCGCACCCGTCCCACCTTCTGCGTCGTCACCAGCCCGCTCTGTTCCAGCACTTGCAGGTGCTGCACGATGGCGGGCAGGCTCATCTTGAACGGCTCGGCCAGCTCGCTGACCGATGCGGATCCCCGGCTCAGTCGTTCGATCATCCGCCGCCTGGTAGGGTCGGCCAATGCCTGGAACATGAGATCGAGGGGCTCTGTCTCTTGGTTAAGCATGGTCTTAAGTATCTCGGTGCAAGGGCGCTGTCAATACATAAGTGATTGCTTAAGTGATTTAGTTGGCTGAGATGCTGACCGCCTGGACAGTCCAGGCGCTGGGCTGTTGGTCATCGAGGCGTTTGACGGAAATCAGTTTGGGCGGTCCGCTCAACTGGCCGAAATAGCTGGCAAAAGCCGAGTCCGCCGCGTCGCGGCCAATGCCGATCCGCATGATGCCGTCGATCGGGCAGAGCCGCGTCGCGTCGAACAGGTACCAGCGATCGCCCAGATAGGCTTCGAACACGGCATGGAAGTCCTGCGGGATCAGATCGAGCGCGTAGGCCGAGACGAACCGCGCGGGGATGCCGAGCGCCCGGGCGAAGGTGATGCCCAGATGCGCGAAATCACGGCACACGCCGGCCCGCAGCGTAAAGGTATCGTAGGCCGAGGTGCTGATGTCGCTGGAGCCTTCGAGATAGTCGACATTCTCGAAGATCCAGTTGCAGATCGCCGTCACCTTTTCGTGGCCGTTGGCGATGTCGCCGAAGGTGCGCCAGGCGAACCGCCCGAGTTTGTCCGATTGGCAGTAGCGCGACGGCGACAGGTGGCCGAATACCTCAAAGGGCAGTGCGGCGACCGGCACCTGGGCGATCTGACCGGGGTCGCCGACGAATGGCCGGGTCTCGATCTCGGCGGTGTAGCTGATCTGGTGCTGCCCGACCGGCAGCACCATGCGGCGATAGCGATTGCCCGTCTCCGGCACCACATGCGAGTCGGTCGGCACGCCGCTCGAGATGCTGAACCGCTCGGCGAGAATGTTCTGTCCGGCATTGCGCTGCGCCTCGACATTGAGGATCAGCGTCGTATCGGCCGCCACATCGTATTGCAGGCTGCAGTTCACGGAAAACTTCATTGCACCACCCAGTTGTATGCGCCTCAATTCGGGGCAGGTCGGGAAGTTCCGCGGAACCGCCGCGACAGTTCGGCTGTTCTGACCACGGGCACAAAAGCGGAAGCGGCGATGACTGTTCTGAGAGTACGCCACATCACGACGTACAGCTACGCACGGCCAGTGCGCTTTGGCCAGCACCGGGTGCTGTTCCGTCCGCGCGACAGCCACGACCAGCGACTGCTGAGTTCGGCGATCACCGTGTCTCCGGGCGCCGAGATCCACTGGATCCACGACGTGTTCGGCAACTGTATTACCGTCGCGGAGTTCGGTGAGGCGGCCAGCGAGCTGCGCTTCGAGACCGATATCATGCTGGACCACACGCCACTGACGGTACCGCGCTTCAAGACCGAGGAGCGCGCCAAGACATGGCCGTTCGAGTATGACGCCGAGACGCTGCCGGACCTTGCGCCCTACATGCGGCCGCACCATCCAGCGCCAGAAGTCGAGGCGTTTGCGAGGAAGTTCGCTCATTCCGGCGTGGCGATGGAGACCGGACACCTGCTGATGACCATGACCGCCGGCATCCGGGAGAGTTTCAAGTATTCCCGCCGCACCGACCCTGGCACGCAGCTGCCGCTACAGACGCTGACCACTGGCACCGGCACCTGCCGCGACTTCGCACTGATGATGATCGAAGCTTGCCGCAGCCTCGGTTTCGCCGCGCGTTTCGTCACCGGCTACATCTATGTGCCGTGGCGGGATTCGGGCATGGCCATGCGTGGCGGTGGCGCCACCCATGCCTGGGTGCAGGTTTTCCTCCCCGGCGCCGGCTGGGTCGAGTTCGACCCGACCAACGGCATCATCGGCAACAAGGATCTGATCCGAGTTGGCGTTGCGCGGGAGCCGCGGCAGGCCAAACCGCTCAGCGGTAGCTTCATCGGCGACCGTGCGGATTATCTCGGCATGGACGTGCAGGTGAACGTTACTGCCGATGGCGGGCGTCACAAAGTGCAGGTCGAGGCTGAGGCAGCCGGGCGGCGGCTACGCGAGGCCAATGCAGCGAGATTTGCCGGACAGAATTAGCCTTCCGGACCATTGCGCAGGCGGACCAAGTCGTTACACCTCGGGGCCGCAACAATCGGACTTCGGGAGAGCGTGAGAATGGCCGGCAGCGTCAGGTGGGGAATTTTGGCGACCGGCTGGATTGCCGAGCAATTCGTGAAGGACCTGAACCAGCACGGCCATAAGGTCACCGCCGTCGGCTCGCGCAATGAGGCCAGCGCCAGCAAGTTCGCCGCCGAGTTCGGCATCCCCACGGCGCACGGCAGCTACGAGGCGCTCTGTGCCGATCCCAATGTCGACGCGATCTACGTCGCTACGCCGCACCCGATGCATGCGGACAACGCCAGGCTGGCGCTGAGCCACGGCAAGCATGTGCTGATCGAGAAGGCCTTTACCGTCAATGCCCGCGAAGCGCAGGAGATCGTCGATCTCGGCGCGAGCAAGGGCCTCGTCGTGCTCGAAGCCATGTGGACCCGCTTCCTGCCGCATATGCTGCGCATCCGTGAGATCGTCCGCTCCGGCGTCCTGGGCGAGATCCGCTCGGTCGTCGCCGATCATACGCAGGACCTGCCGGACGATCCGAAGCACCGGCTGAACGCGCTGGAACTCGGCGGTGGTGCGCTGCTCGACCTCGGCATCTACCCCATCTCGTTCACCTTCGACGTGCTCGGCGCACCCAAGACCATCGCCGCCACCGCGCGCCTCAAAGAGACCGGAGCGGATGGTACGGTCGCGACCATGTTCACCTATGAGTCCGGCGCCATCGCGCTGACGCTGTCCGGCAGCGATACTGCCGGGCGCAATATCGCCACCATCCACGGAACCGAAGGCCGCATCGAGATCGACAAGGTCTGGTACACCCCCACCAGCTTCCGCCGCTTCGACGCCAGCAACAGCGTGGTCGAGGAATACATCTCGAAGGTCGAAGGCCGCGGCATGCAGTACCAGGCTGCCGAGCTCGAACGCCTCGTCGCCGAAAAGCAGACCCCCGGCACCATCCTCTCGCCCGGCGAGAGCGTCGCCATCATGGCCTGCCTCGACACCATCCGGCAGCAGATCGGGCTCAAATACCCGACCGAGTGATCCGCCTTTCCCTGTTCGATTTCGTATTCGGAGGAAACTGATGAAGTATCGCTATCTCGGCCGCAGCGGCCTGTTGGTCTCGCGCCTCTGCCTGGGCACCATGACGTTCGGCAATTCGCAGTGGGGCTGCGACCAGGAGACCTCGAGCGCCATCGTCAAACGCTTCGTCGAAGGCGGCGGCAACTTCATCGATACCGCCAACGGCTATTCGGGCGGCGCCTCGGAGACCATGCTCGGCGTGGCGCTGAAGGACCACAGCCGCGACCAGTTGGTGATCGCCACCAAATGCTGGTTCCCCGCCGACCCGGCGGTGACCTCGCGCGGCTTGAACCGCAAGCACATCATCGAGGCCTGCGAGAAGAGCCTGAAGCGGCTCGATACCGACTATATCGACCTCTACCAGTTCCACGGGCCCGATCCGTACACCCCGATCGAAGAGAGCCTGCGTGCCGCCGACGACCTGATCCGCGCCGGCAAGATCCGCTATCTCGGCTGCTCGAACTTCTATGGCTGGCAGATCGCCAAGACCAACGGCGTCGCCGCCCTTAAGGGCTATGAGCCGCTGGTTTCGGCGCAGCACCTCTACAACCTCGTCCGTCGCGACATCGAGCGCGAAATCCTGCCGGCCTGCGACGACCAGGGCCTCGGCATGATCTGCTGGAGCCCGCTCGCCGCCGGCATGCTCACCGGCAAGTACCGCGGCGAGGATAAGCCCGACGAGAAATCCCGTATCGGCCAGCAGGCGGCGATCACCCTGCCGCGCTACTGGTTCGAGGATTCGCTGAAGATGATCGACAAGGTCGTCGAAGTGGCGGGCCGCCTCGGCCGCACTCCGAGCCAGGTGGCGCTGAGCTGGCTGCTTGGTGACACTAGGGTCACCGCCGCCATCATCGGCGCCCGCCGCGTCGACCAGGTCGCCGAAAACCTCGACGCCGGCGATTTCGACCTGCCGGTCGAGGTGCGCCAGGAACTCACCGACGCCATGCCGCTGAAGCTCGGCTACCCCTACGAGTGGATGGACACCAACCTGCCGGGCACCTTCGGCAAGGCGGAGCTGGAGCCGACCCACACGCAGCGGCTGCCGTAGTCACCGGCGGTGCCGTGATCCTCCCCCGCGTGGCGGGGGAGGGGGACCATCCGCAGGATGGTGGAGGGGGCGGCCAGACCCAGTCGCTCCTCACTTGCGCTCGGATCGCGCTGCGACCGCCCTAATACCCCGCCGGCACCTCTTGCTGCCCCCTCCACCGCCTTCGGCGGTCCCCCTCCCCCGCCACGCGGGGGAGGATCACTGAGAGGCCGGCGTTCAGTTCCAGTCCGGCTCTCCAGCAAACCGGTGCCCGCTGATCCACTCCTGATCCAGCTCCACTCCCAACCCCGGCGCCATCGACACCTGCATCTTGCCGTCCTTGATCTGCAGCGGATTGGGCAAAGCCCACTGGATACTGTCCGCCCGCCGGGTGCACTCGATGCGCGGGCAGTTGAATACCGACGCCGCCAGTTGCTGGCTCGCCGCGTTCATCAACAGCCCGCTGACATTGTGCAGCGTGATTGGCGTGCGATAGAGCGCCGCGAGATCGGCGATCTTCTTGGTGCCGGTGATGCCGCCCGAGCTGATGATGTCGGGCTGCAGGCAATCGACCGCCTGGTGCTGGAGGAACGGCAGCGCCCCCTCCGGCAGTTCGATATTCTCGCCGGTCATGATCGGGATGTTGGTCGATCGCCGGAGCGCCAGCCAGTTCTCCGAAAAGCCCGGCTGCAGCGGGTCCTCGTAATAGATCGGCTTGATCGCCTCCACCGCCTCGGCCACCGCGATGGCGCTCGGCGCATCGAGCTCGTTATGGCAATGGACGATGATGTCGATCTCCTCGCCCAGGTGCTCGCGCGCCAGTTCGTAGGAACGTCCGATCTTGCGGATGTCGCCGGGCGCGAGGCTCGGCACATATTCCTGCATCTCGATGCCGATGGCGTCGTGGATGTCGACCTTGAAGGTCTTGAAGCCATGCGGATCGGATTTCAGGTCATCAGCCGCTTCGGCCCAGGCGCCGGCATCGGTCAAGTCGAAATGCGGGCAGTGCGAGTAGAGCTCGAGCTCGGTGCGGAACGCCCCGCCGAGCAGCCTATGCACCGGCTGGTTGAGCAGTTTGCCCGCCAGATCCCACAGCGCCATGTCGATGCCGGAGCAGATCATGATGTGCGCCGGGCGCTGCCGGTAGGCGTAGAACAGGTTGTGGTGATGCACTCCGATATCGAGCGGGTCCTTGCCGATCAGTTGCAGATGCGGCAGCCGCGCGCCGCCTTCGGCGTGGGTGAGCAGCGCCGCCCGCACCAGGTCGCCATCGAGGTCGCCGCATTCGCCATAGCCGGAGATGCCGGCATCGGTATCGACGCGGATCAGGCAGAAGCCGCTATCGAGCCGCAACGCCGTTATTGCGGTGATCCGCGCCTGTCCGCGATCCCCCTCCGACAGATGACCCACAGCAGACATCGCAATTCCCCTCCGTTTTGCCGCTCTCTATAGCGACGACTGGAGGGGCGGCAAAGGCCGTCAAATGCCTCGCGCGCCGCGTTCCGGGATATCGAGCCCCAGATGCGAGCGCAGCGTCGTGCCCTCGTATTCGGTGCGGAACAGCCCGCGCTGCTGCAGGATCGGCACCACGTCCGAAAAGAACAGCCCGGAGCCTTCGGGATGGTAGGTCGGCATCACCACATAGCCGTCGCAGGCGTCGGCAAGGAAGCGTTCGGCCATCTGGTCGGCGATCTGCTCGGGGCTGCCGGTCAGCGTCCAGTGCCCATCCGATCGGCCGGTGAGCTTTACCAGCTCGCGCAACGTCCAGCCGTCATTGAGCGTCAGATCGGCAAAGATCTTGTAGCGGCTCTGTCGGCCCTGCACCGCCGATACATCCGGCAGCGCCTCGCGCGGGATCGGCTTGTCGAGATCGAACCCCGAGAGGTCGACGCCGGGGATGTAGCTGTTGAGCTTCCTGAGCGACGCCTTGATGTCGATGAATTCGCCCAGCTCCCGCTCCGTGGCTTTCGCCTCCGCTTCGGTCGGACCGATGATCGGGGTGATGCCGAGCAGCAGCTTCACCCGGCGCGGGTCGCGGCCGGCAGCGCTGACGCGAGCCCGCATGTCGCGGGCGAATTCAAGACTGTCCTCCAGCGTCTGCTGCGCCGTGAACACCCCCTCGGCCGTCTCGGCGGCAAAACCGCGGCCGATCGGCGAGGCGCCGGCCTGGAACAGCACTGGCCAGCCCTGCGGCGGGCGCTGGATATTGAGCGGCCCGGCCACATCGAAGAACTTGCCGTGAAATTCGGTCGGCCGGATATCCGTGACATCGCCGAACTGCCCGCTGGCCCGGTCGATCTTCAGCGTTTGCTGGTCCCAGCTGTCCCACAGGCGCTTGGCAATCTCGACGAACTCGGCTGCCTGGGCATAGCGCACGTCCTGGTCGGGCAGGGGCGTCGCACCGTAGTTCTTTTCCCCGGTGGCCGAGGTGACGATGTTCCAGCCGGCCCGGCCGCCGGAAACGCGATCGAGCGAGGCGAACTGCCGGGCCACGGTGTAGGGCTCGGAGAAGCTGGTCGAAACGCTCGACACCAGCCCCACCCGGCTGGTGAACGCCGCGAGATACGAGGTCAGCACCACCGGCTCGAAGGCGTTGAGCACCGGGTTCACCCCGAGCGCCTTGGGGTCGAGCGAGGGGATATCGGCGAAGAAGATCGCATCGATCTTGGCCGCCTCGGCGGCCTGCGCGAACGCCACGTAGAAGCCCGGCGTATTGGCGAGCTCGATATTGCTGCCGCCGCGGCGCCAGGCGCCCTGGTGGTTGCCGCCGCCCGAAACGAGCACGGCGATGTTCATCTTGTCGTGGCCGGCCGGCCGGGCGTTGGGCATGGTCAAACTACCTGATGGAAAAGGTTTGGGCGCCGGCTGCTGCCGGCGCCCACATGCGGATTGATCCGGCGATCAGCTCTTCGGCTTGGGCTGCACCCAGTTCGAGGCGTTCTGGCCGATATTGACGCCCGGAGCCTCTAGGTTGAGGTCCGGGATGTCGTAGGCGGCCAGGATCTCGGCGTACTTGCCGTTGTTGAACAGGATCTGCAGAGCTGCCTCGATGGCGCTGGCGAGCTCGGCATTCCCCTTGTCGACGATGAAGCCGATATAAAGGTCGCCCAACTCCGGCGCCGGCACGAGGATCTGGCCCGGGTTCAGCCCGGCCGCCTCACGGAAGCGCCCTACTGCGGTGGCCGAGATATCGGCGCGCGGCAAGCGGCCCGACTGGATCGCCTGGTCCTTGGCGGTGGCATCGGGGAACTCGATGAAGTTGGCCGGCTTCAGCCCCTTGCTCTCGCACTGCGACAGCGCCTTGAAGATGATGTTGGTGGTGCCTTGCACGACGCCGAGATCGCGCCCGCAAAGGTCGAACACCGTCTTGATGCTATCCTTGTCGGCTTCGTCGATCAGCAGCTGGAAGGTGAGCCGGGTGTGGTCGATGAAATCCACCTGCTCGCGGCGCAGGTCGTTATCGCCCAGATCGCCCAGCGACACATCCGAGCGGCCTGACTTCACCCCGGCGATCAGTTGCTGGAACGGCGCTTCGGTATAGACCGGCTTCACCCCGAGGACTTCGGTCACCGCGTTGAACAGCTCGATCTCGTAGCCGGTGAACTCGGTGGTGCCTTCCTTGAAGAACGAGTGCGGCGCATAGACCGTCGAGGCGCCGACATTCAGCACGCCTGCATCGCGGTACTTGGCCGGCAGCAGGGCCCGGGCCGCCTCGGTTGCGGCATCCTGCGCGAAGGCTGGAGCGGCGAACAGCGGCGTCGCGACGGCGAGCGCCAGGCCGGCAGCGCGTAGCCCCTTGGTTACCAGTGATGAGAGCTTGGTCACGATCAGTCTCTTTCTTCTATGATGGGCGTTTGCCCGGTTGTTCAGGCGCGGTCGCGTCGGCCCTCGGCCGGAGCGAACCTGAAATGATCCTTGAGGAACTCTGCGGTGCGCGGCTGGCGTGGCCGGCTGAAGATCTCGCTCGCCGGTCCGTCCTCGATGATGCGGCCGGCATCCATCACCGCGATCCGGTCGCCAGCCTCCTCGGCAAAGCGCATCTCGTGAGTGACGACCACCATGGTCATGCCGTCACTGGCCAGCGCCTGCATCACGCCCAGCACCTCGCCCACCAGTTCGGGGTCGAGCGCGCTGGTCGCCTCGTCGAACAGCATCACCTTGGGGTTCATCGCCAGCGCCCGCGCGATGGCGGCGCGCTGCTGCTGCCCGCCCGAGAGCTGGTTGGGGTAGCTGTCGTGCTTGTCGGCGAGCCCGACCCGCGACAGCAGGTCCGTCGCCGTCCGCACCGCCGCCTGGCGGCTGGCGCCGAGCACCTGCAACGGGCCCTCGATGACGTTCTCCAGCACCGTACGGTGCGAAAACAGGTTCACATGCTGCGACACCAGCCCGACCCGGCTGCGGAACGCTGCCGCCTCCCGCCCGGTCCATGGCTTCAAGACGCCGTTGCGCTCGGTGTAGCCAACCCGCGTCTCGTCCAGCACCACGGCGCCGCTGTCGAAATCGGTCAGCGCATTGAGGCAGCGGAGCAGGGTGCTCTTGCCCGAGCCGGAGGGCCCGATGATGCAGCGCACCTCGCCCTGCCGAACATCGAGATTGATCCCGTCCAGCACCCGGTTGGCGCCGTAGCTTTTGGTAACGTTGCGGATACGGATCAGCGCCGGCGCTTCCGACGCGACGTGGAGGTCGGGAGGGGCGTAGTTCATCGCGCCCCCCCGGCCGCGAAACGCCGCTCCAACAGGCCCTGGACGAAGGTGAAGAGGATGGTCAGCGCCAGGTACCAGATGCTGGCGACGATCAGCAGCGGGATCACCTGATAGTTGCTGGCATAGATTCCCTGCGCCCGGGTCATCAGGTCGCCGACGCCCACCACCGAGACCAGCGAGGTGGCCTTCAACAGGTTGATCATGTCGTTGCCGAGCGGCGGGATGATCGATTTGGCCGCCTGCGGCGCTATCACCCGGCGGAATGCCTTGGCCCGCGTCATCCCCAGCGCAATAGCCGCCTCGACCTGGCCCGGCTGCACCGACAGCAGTCCGCCGCGAATGATCTCGCCCATATAGGCGGCCTGGTTGAGACCTATGGCGATGAGGCACGCCACCAGCGGGCTCAGCAGCACGTTGGTATCGCCATAGAGCCCGATATCGGTGAACGGGATGCCGAAACCTAGCTCAGGAAAGAACGTGCCCAGATTGTACCAGATGAGGATCTGCACCAGCAGCGGCACCGCCCGGAACAATCCGAGATAGCCCACCGCGATGGTCTTGATCAGCGGGTTGGCCGACATCCGCATCAGCGCAATCACCAACCCGCCGGCGAGCCCGATGACCGCCGACAGAAAGGTGATCAGCAGCGTCGTCACGAGCCCCTGGAGGATGATCGGCGCGGTCAGGAACTTGCCGATCGAATCCCAGCGCATCGCCGGGTTGGCGGCCACCACCGACACTGCATAGGCGGCGATCAGCACTGCCACTGCCCAGACCAGGCCGCTCCGCACCCGATGCCAGTGGCCTGAACGCGGACGCTCCACTGGCCGGTCTTCGAGCGGCACGGTGCCCCGTTCGGCGATGTCGAGCGTCAGTTGCGTCAAGCCCAGCCCCCGCTGCATCCGGGAAGGATACAGTGTTGATTAAATCGACTGGATTAGTAGTCTATGCGTCGGAACCGGTCGAGGAACTCCGGCAGCGCGCCGGTCGCAGGTGACGAAAAAACCTGCTCTCGGAGAACGTTAGCTTAGGACGGACGTTTCAATCGGGACGTTTTGCGTCGTGACCAACCCGCAAGGAAACACGCATGAACGAAGCGCATCCACGCCTCTCCATCCTCATTATCGGCGGTGGCGCCAGCGGCGTGCTGCTCGCCGCGCACCTGTTGCGCAGCGCCGCCGATATCCGCGTCACCTTGATCGAGAAGCGCCCGCAACTGGGTCGCGGTGTCGCCTATTCGGCTCGCCAGCTCGACCATGTGCTGAACGTCGCGGCACCCGGGATGAGCGCCTATGCCGATGATCCCGACCACTTCTGGCGCTGGCTCCGCGACCACAAACTGGTAACCGAAGCCGAACGCTTCGTCTTCGTGCCGCGCCGCCACTATGGCAGCTACCTCGCCGACGTGCTGGCAGAAGTCGAAGCCACGGCGCCCGGCCGGCTGCACGTCGTTCACGACGAGTGCATCGACCTGCTGGCCACCGGGGCAGGGGTTGAGGCAAAGCTCAAAAGCGGCGCCAGCCTGATGGCGCATGCCGCCGTGCTTGCGGTGGGGCACGAGACTAACCCCGCCCGCGCCAGGGGCATTGCGGTGCGCGTCGGCTCCGAGGCCGATACCCCGCTCGATCCCGATGCCCCGGTGCTGCTGCTCGGCTCCGGCCTCTCGATGGTCGATGCCTGGCTGTCGCTGGCCGAGGCTCAACATCGCGGCCCGATCACCGTTGTCTCCCGTCACGGCCTCTTGCCCAAGGCACACCGCCAGGTGGCGCCGATCCCGCTCGAGGCGGCCGATGTGCCGTTCGGCACAGAGCTCCACTATTTCACCGCCTGGTTCCGCGATTTGGTCGAGGAGGCGGCGGGGCGCGGCGAGGATTGGCGCAGCGTCGTCGATGCCTTGCGGCCCTTGAACCAGCGCATCTGGCAGAACTGGTCACTCGGCTCACGCCGCCGTTTCCTCAGCCATGTCAGGCCGTTCTGGAACATCCACCGCCACCGCCTGCCGCCCGAGCTGCACGCGCGGCTGGAACAGGCGGTGGGGGCAGGGCAGGTGCGCCTCGTTGCCGGCACCTATCTCGATATCGAGCGGCGGGGAACCGAGGTCCGCGCCACCGTGCGCCGCAAGGGCGCCAGCAATCTCACCTTCTTCGACGTGGCCCGCGTCTACGATTGCGGCGGCATCAGTGTCGACGTCGAGCAGTCGAGCAACCCGGCCATCCGCGCCCTCCTCGCCCGCGGCGACATCCGCCCCGACCCCCTCCACATCGGGCTTGAGGTCGATCCGGGGTGCCGCACCATCGACGCCGGTGGTTCACCATCGGATCGGCTGCTGGCGGTGGGCCCGCTTACCCGCGGCACCTTCTTCGAGATCGAGGCGATCCCGGATATCCGCGTGCAGTGCGCCGAGCTGGCAAAGCGGCTGGTGGGCGAGGGCGCTGCCCGGCCACGCGGCCTATTCCCCTGAGGGCTTCTGCGTCCACATCCCCAGCCGATGCGTCACCGCCACGAGGAAGGCGATCGACCACCCCACCATGATGATGCCGCTGAGCCCCTCGAGCGAGGCGAAGAACTGCCACGGTTCTTCCGTCTGCACAGGGCCGCCGCCGATCGTGGTGAAGGTCGCCGCCGAAAAGTAGAGCGCGGTGTGCACCGAGGGAATCGCGTCCGTGACGACGTAGATCGCCGCATAGATGCCGATCTGCGCGAGGTGCAATACGAACAGCAGGTAGACCACCAACCCCATGATGGCGATCTGCCAGGTCTGCGCCACCGCGTCTGGCCGCGCGCTCAGCCGGTTCACCAACTGGGAAATCAAGCTCAAGCCGGCGATCTGGATCAGCACGGCGGCGGTGAGGCCGACGGCGAGCCAGCCGAGTTGAAGCAGTATGAGCGAAGTCACCGGGGTCCCCCAACTCAATCGCTATCCATAGCTGCAAAGGATGGCAAAGCCAGCAAGAACTGCCCGCGATGAATTCTGGAGACACACGACAGACGCGCAGGACTCCTTATCGACGAGGAAGAGGTGGTGGCGTGCGCTTCGAGGTTCAGTTGGACGGAGTCCGGAGAGCCGATATCGTTGGACCCAGTGCCGAATGACAATGTGCCGGATTCTTCTCGCACGATTCACTCATGGCGCCACTGTCCATCATCGGCCCCATCTCTGCTGAACATCGTCTAGAGTGAGCACTACTCGTTCGGTAAGAGGCCTCATGTGTTCAGCACTCACTATCAAGTCGAACTCGGTCGCACTCGCGTACCGGGGAGGCTGACCTAGGCGGGCGACCTCTGACGCACTACCCCACGCGTAGAACTCCAGGTTCACGAACTGGCGTGTCTCTCCGGGATGGATTGCAAATGGAGGCGTGTGACTGATCGTCCGGACCAGACCAAATTCCGAGACGGACACTCCCGGCCCTGCTGCAACCTCCACTGCCGCGCCCCTCACATCGGCGAGGCCAACGCTTAACTCTTTCGCACTCACCTCCCCAACGTTTGCGACGGCGATTGATAAGACCATCCTTTGTTTGACTTCCCCACTGCCGCTCCGCATGCGGTGGACGAGGTTTCGGCGCAGCTCTAGTTTTGGAGCGGCGATGCGCCTGAATGCGTCCTCAATGTCGTAGTGCTCCATTATGAAGGTCGAAGCTCCCGAGCGTTTGTAGTAGCGGCGGTCGATCTGAGACATATGAGGTCGTCGGTCCGAGCGTGGGACCTCGATCACTAGGTACCCCTCATCGCCACGGCTAGATATGGCATGTAGCCTCAAACCGTCGTGGCGTGGTTGCAGCGTGCTACCATCACCTTGCATCGAACTCCGATCACAAGCAGACCTCCCGCGGAGTTGGCGAAGGCTGATGCAGCCGGCCCGATGACCAGTTGACCCTGCTTGCTGACCTTGCCGTCAGCAAACAGTGCCTCCTTTCCCTGACCAACTTCCTTGAAGTCGAGCGTGAGTGTCTCAACCTCCTGTGCATCGATCGCTCGCTGAAGAGCCGCCTCGCCGTCGCGTAAGAGTTCGGTCAGTTCCAAAATAGCCTCCACAAGGCGGAGCGTTGTCCCCTGACGACCAAACGCGGGCGTCCCGCCGCTTGGACCAACGTTGGATGCAAGAACCAGTGCCGAGCCCGCCCCCCCTTGAGGCGGAACAGACCTCAGATCGCGTCAGGCCGCATCAGCTCGCCTCCGTGGCGTCATCGGCAGGATGTGGCGGACTTAACCCAGCATAAGGGGCGCCTGCTTGCCGGAAATGATCCGCGACCTGCTGCGCGAAGACGATATCGGCCGCAGGCGGCACAAGGTCGAAAATCTCTACGCCTGCGGTCGTTAGGATGCTGGCCGACAGTCGAAGCTCGCGCGGGGGGAATTTGACAAAGATCGGTACCTTTCCCACCTCGTAGTAAACAAACGGATGGGTCGACGCATCGGGTCCGAATATTCGCGCGTGGCCCATCGTTATCAGTCCCGCCGCGTTGAGATGAAGCAATCCCGTGTAGTCGTCACCCTGCTTGTGCTCCTGCACAAGCGGGATGCACCCCGACATGACCCTAGCCCTAAATCTTGAGATGTATCCTGCTAGCGACTGATCAACGACCGAAAGGATTTGGAGGGAGCGCAGTGAAACGGTACCCGGCTTCCGAATCTCTCCTGCAAGGACAGCCGCTAGATGCTTTCGAAGGCGAGCCGACGATGCCTTCTCAGCAATGCCAGAGAATATGTTCAGCCAGTCTTGATCGACTGGCGGAGTTTCCGGTCTTGGCGGGGCTTCCCTAAGCAGCTCCACAGTTTCGGCTCCCACACCCTCCAGGTTCTCCTGTTTTCGGAGACTCTCGGCCGCTTCTCGCACGAGCGACCTGACTACGAGAGCGGCCGTTTCGTCTGCCTCTGGCAGCGAAACGAGCGATCTGGCCGCCTCTATACGGGCACGCACCGTCGCTAGGCCAATGTCGTTTGCGACATGTTCGCCTTGCGCCGATAGGGCGGCCAGCCAACTTGCTCCGGCCTTGCCCGCCCCCAGCACCAACGACGCGATCGTCTCCTTGGCTACTGCTGGAATGCTTGCCTTGATGAGCGCGTCAAGAGCGCCACCAACAGTAAGTGCTTTGGCTTCCCTGTCGGCGTCGTTCTGATTGTCCGCTGCCACGTGCGTGCTCCTCGCATCAAGGGAACAATAATGCGTAGTGTCGCTGGAAGCACCCTCGGCGGACCGGAAGTCCAGAGCTTTGTGGTCGTAGCGCAGGCCTTTACGCGTTTGGCCCTTCGCATCCAATGGGCCAGAATTACAAAGAGAGAGGAGGAGTTTGGCGCGCCCAAGGGGAATCGAACCCCTGTTCCCGCCGTGAGAGGGCGGTGTCCTGACCGCTAGACGATGGGCGCGGAGGAACTCTTTATCGGCGATGAGCGCCGTACCGTCAACCACCAGCCCATGAGGGGAAAGTGGCGCGCCCTAGGGGAGTCGAACCCCTCTCTGCACCGTGAAAGGGTGCCGTCCTAACCGATAGACGAAGGGCGCCGCGGTGGCGTCCGTATAGGGAGGTTCATTCGGGCTGGCAAGGGTGTTTTTCGAAGAAACGCGTGGCTGACGCCAGCCCCTGTGGAACGTCAGCAGCCCGAGAAGGTGACGGGCTTCTTCCAGCCGCGCGGCCGGTCGCGCACGTCGACATGGATGAAGCCGCGGCCCGGGTAGCAGCCGAGGCCGCCGACCTGCTCGTTGCGCAGGGCGAAGGCGACGAGCTGGCCCTTGCTGACGCCGGGGATGAAGAAATCCACCGCCATGCAGCGCATGTGGTAGCTCGAATCCTCGCCGCCGCCGATGATGTTGCGGATCGGATCGCGATAGCCGGAGTTGACCACGATCTTCTTGCCGAACCGACGTTCGAACGAGGCGATCACCGAGCGCAGCTTTGGCGAAATGCAGGAATTGTCGACATCGGTCGACGACAGGAACATGCCGGCCCGCTGCACGTAGCCGCTGTAGGAGGCGCCGCCACCGCCGCCCAAGAAGAAGCAGCCGCTCAGCAGCAGGGCGCTTGCGAGCGCCGCAATCAGTCGGATCATTCGTCACTTCCCATGCCGCGTCAGGGCGGTAGCAGAACGCCGGCCCTTGCCCGGCCGGCGTTCTTGAGGAAGCTACAAAGTCTTGGCTAACCGCCCGCTAAGCCGATTGGTTAGCGACGGGTTACCTTAGGGGGCCGGGCGGCTACCCCGGAGGCGTTACCAGGCGCCGGTGTTTGGCATCGACAGCCACGGCTCGGCCGGGGCGAGCGCCGCGCCTTCCTGCAGGATCTCGACCGAGATGTTGTCGGGCGAGCGGACGAACGCCATGCGGCCGTCGCGGGGCGGGCGGTTGATGGTGTAGCCGAGCTTCTGCATATGGGCGCAGAACTCGTAGATGTTCTCGACCTCGTAGGCGAGGTGACCGAAATTGCGGCCACCGGTATAGACCTCGGGGTCCCAGTTATAGGTGAGCTCGACCGGCGTCTCGTGCTGGCCCTTGGCGGCGAGGAAGATCAGCGTGTAGCGGCCCTTCTCGTTCTCGGTGCGCCGGATTTCCTCGAGCCCGAGGCCGTCGCGATAGAATTTCAGGCTTTGATCGATGTCGGTGACCCGCACCATGGTGTGGAGATACTTCACGTCTGGTCCTCCCGGAGAGTGTGCTGGGTGCGGCCTACAACGGCTGGCCGCCTGCATCAAGTTGGACACTGGTCGAGATGCAGCACTAGGCTGACATCGCCAGTGTTGGCGGTCCTCCAAAGCGCTTGCGAAAAACCCCTGACAAAATCGTAAACGCTTCTTAACTTCCCAGGCTGAATCGGACACAGTGTCTCATATGTGGCGTACCCCGATCAGCGGCGGGGCGAGTACGAAAAGGCTTGAGGCATGGGGGCCAAGTTTACAGCCGACGGTGACGAACCCGGGTTCCGGTCCGACGAGACCAGCCCGCTCGGACAGCACCCGGCATCCGATCACGGCGGCGACGCCAATCTCGATGTCATCGAGGTGGTTGGGTCGATCAAGTGGTTCGACGTTTCCAAGGGGTTTGGTTTCATCGTCCCCGATGATGGCCGCCCCGATGTTCTCTTGCACGTGACCTGCCTCAGGCGCGACGGCTACCAGACCGCCTACGAAGGCTCGCGCATCGTCGTCGAGGCGCTGGCGCGTCCGGGCGGGCTGCAGGCCTTCCGCATCCTCTCGATGGACGATTCGACTGCCAAGCACCCGGCCCAGATGCCGGCGCCGCGCACCCACGTCACGGTCGAGCCGACCAGCCGCCTCGAACGGCTCGAGGTGAAGTGGTTCAACCGCATCCGCGGCTTCGGCTTCCTCTCGGCCGGCGACGGCGCTCCGGATATCTTTGTCCACATGGAAACGCTGCGCCGCTTCGGCATCACCGAACTGCGCCCCGGCCAGCACGTCCTTGTCCGCTACGGCACCGGCCCCAAGGGCCTGATGGTCGCCGAGATCCGTCCGGACGGCTGGGGCGACGCGCCGTCCTCGCACTGACCTATCGCTCCTCCCCTGTGAAGGGGAGGGACGGTCTAGCCGTCGTGCCCTCCAAGGCCCCCTCTCTTGCAAAATCTAAGGCTTAGCCAAACGGCTAAACCTAAGATTTTGCTTTCTCCCCCGCCAAGGGGAGATGATCCGTGCCTTCCACTTGCGCCTGAGTATCAGTCGGGACTCTCCCCCCTGGCGGGGGAGAAAGCGAAAACTTGGGCTTAGCGCAGCTAAGTCCTTAGTTTTCGCAAGAGAGGGGGTCGCGGGAGCCACCCGGGCTATCGCTTATTCAGGTGTTCCCCATCTGCCTGAGGGGGATGACGCCGGATCACCTCGATGCGAGGTGCGTCCCGTTGAGCGCCAGCATTCTGACTTTCGCTGCAACGCCGTTTCCGAACCCGGGATGCCGCGCTAAGGTGCCGTCAATTCGCACCTAACCCCCAATGCTCTCCATGAACATCCTCCGGGCCTTGCACGGCGCATTCGTCGCCTTCCTGTTTCTGACGCTCACCGCCTGCGCCTCCGATGACCGCCTGGTCATCGAGTCGCGCAACGGCAACCACCCCTTCACCGTCGAGGTGGTGGATACGCCCGAGTCCCGCGCCAAGGGCCTGATGTACCGCGAGACCCTCGCGCCCGATGCCGGCATGCTGTTCGATTTCAAGGAAAGCCGCGAAGTCAGTTTCTGGATGAGCAATACGCTGATCCCGCTCGACATGGTGTTCATCACGGCCGAAGGGCTGGTGGCCAATGTACACGCCAACGCCCGGCCGCTCGATCTGACCTCGATTCCATCCGACGGTCCGGTGATGTTCGTGCTGGAAATTCCCGGCGGCCGCGCCAAGGAATTGGGCATCGCGGCCGGCGATCGGGTGGTGCACGATCGCATCAAGAACGGCGCTACAGCCGGCTGATCACCATGCAGTCGAGCACCGCCACCAGGTGGAGGCTCGCGCCGGCAACGACGAAGCCGTGCCACACCGCGTTGTGGAAGGTCAGTCGCTCCCACAGGTGGAAGATCAGCCCGACGCTGTAGCAGAGCCCGCCCGCCACCAAGAGCCACAGCGCGACGCCGGGCAGGTGCGAGGCCAGCGCCTGGAACACGAACACGCCGCTCCAGCCGATGCCGAGGTACAGGACGATCGCCCCCCGGCCGAACCGGTGCGGCACGAACAACTTCAGCGCCATGCCGGTGAGCGCCGCGCCCCAGATCAACAGCCCGATGAGGATGCTCGAGGGCGTCGCCCCGAGCAGCACCAGGAACGGCGTATAGGTGCCGGCGATGAACAGGAAGATCGCCGCCTGGTCGAGCCGCGCCAGCGTGCGTTTCGCCGGCGAGGCGATCGGGCAGAGGTTGAAGGCGAGCGAAATGCTGAGCACCAGCAGCAGGCTCCCCACATAGAGCACCAGCGCGGGCAGCTCGTTCGGCGCCGTCTCGTAGCCGGCAAAGGCCAGCAGCACCGCCCCGAGCGCCACCGCCACGACGATGCCGATACCGTGCACCACCCCATCCGCGATCAGCTCGGGCAGGGTGAAGGGGCGGCCTCGGGTCCACCAGGTTCGGGCAATGGTCGTCTCGGTCGTCACGGCTCGTCGGGGCTCTCTCACAAGCGCTTTCAGGAAAAGTTGCAGACTTTTCCGGTTCGAAAGCGCGACAAAGGATAACGGCGTGGAGCGCTTCGACTTTTCGTCGAAACGCTCCGAAGCAAATTAGCTGTGACAATCCCGTCATTGGACTGTCACAGTCAACCCATTCGCCATTCCGGGCGCTTGACACGTAACGCAGTTGTTACAACTGTCCGCGCACTCCATTGTTTCGGAAGACGAAATGAGTCTCGCCGACCTCTATTCCGCCCTCGCCGATCCCACTCGCCTCCGGGTGCTCGAGCTGCTGCACGACAAGGCCCGCCCGGTGCACGAGCTGGCGGCCGCCTTCGATATCAGCCGTCCGGCCATCTCGCGACACCTGAGGGTGCTCAAGGAAGCCGGCCTGGTGCAGGAAGAAAAGCACGGGCGCGAGAACCTCTATTCGTTCCAGCGCGACGAGCTGAAGCCCGGCATGGCCTGGCTGGAAACCCATCAGAAGAAGCCGGGCAGGGCGAGGAAGGCCGTCGTCGCGGTTGCCGTGGCGCCCGAAGCCCCGGAGACCGTGGAAGCGCCGGCACGTCTCGCGGAGCCGATCGCGCCTGAGCCGATCGCCGCGGTTCCTGTGGTTGCGCCGGAGCCTGTTCTGGCCGTACCCGAGCCTGCTCCTGGTCCCATGGTCGCGGCTTCGGAACCGGCCCCTGAGCCGATCATTGTCGTCAAGCCCAAGGCGCCGGCCAAGCCGCGCGTCGCCAAGCCCAAGGCTGAGGCAGAGCCCGTCGCACCTCCGCCACCCAAACAGACCCCGCAGCTGTCGTTCTTCGATCTCTAGCCAGGTGCCCACCGCCGTCATTCTCGCGCAGGCGGGAGCCTCGTGGGATGCCGCAGCGCGGGTGGAGGCTGAGCGATCGCACTGGGTCCCCGCCTTCGCGGGGATGACGCCGGTGGAAGGCGGTGGATACTCAGCAGGATGACGCGTCGAGAACCGCCACCTTCACGGCCCCGGCAGCAGCTCGTCGATCCGCCCGCTCAGGTAATACCCCAGCAGCCCCGCCCATTCGCGCAGCGCGAGGTTGCTCACCGAGACGTTCTCGGTCGATTGGTCCGGCTTGATCCGCACCCCTTCGGCACCGCTCGCCAGATAGTCCGCCGGCCACGGAATGACAGGGAAGTCGGCCTTGCGGAACAACCCCACGGCGCGCGGCATGTGGAAAGCCGAGGTCACCAGCAGCCAGGTTTCCCCCTCGCTGACCCTGGCCAACTGCTTGGCGAATTGCGCATTCTCCTCAGTGTTGCGCGATCGGTCGTCGATCAGGATGCGCCCGGAGGCAATGCCGAACGCTTCGAAGAAGCGTTTGCCCGCCAGTGCTTCGGGCTCCTGCTGCACCAGCGCCGCCGGCCCACCGGCGATGACGATCCTGGCGTTCGGGTGTTGTAGCGCCAGCCGCAACGCCTCGACGAAGCGGTCGCCCGAGCGGTTGAACTCGTACCCACCGCGCACCGAGTTCACTTCGCCATCCATGCCGCCGCCAAGCACCACGATGCCGTCGACCCGGGCGGGCTCGGCCGGCCGCTCGAAGCGCTGCTCGAGCGGCGTGACCAGCAGGTAGCCGAAGGTGGTGAAGCAGCAAAGGAACAGCAGCAGCAGTGCCAGCCCGACCAGCACCCGCGAGATCCACCGCCGCCTGAGCCAGCTCAGCGCCAACCCGGCCACCAGCAGCAACACCACCAGCGAAAGCGGCTGGACCAGAAGCCAGAAGATCCGGGTGAGATAGGGGAACAGGGCAGGGTCCTCGCGTGGTGGCGCGCACCCTGCCATCGCTGCCGGGAGTCGGCAAACCCGAGGCCTGACAATCGAGTCCGATTGCGCTACACCCGCGCCACGGCCTCGTAGCTCAGGGGATAGAGCAGCAGCCTTCTAAGCTGTTGGTCGCAGGTTCGAATCCTGCCGAGGTCACCATCCGCCCAACCAGCGTTGATCACCCCCCAGGGGGCCGCGAGCCGTTCTTCGTCAGCGGCCTGGTGTGAAGCTGCGCCTGTTCCGGCGTCTCCCATCCTCGCATGGCGGTTGCCAAGGCCACCGAGCCCGCCCTCAGCGGCCGGCGCAGAGGCGTCGCCCCCAGGTTACTTGAGGCGACAACCAACACGAGCCGCGCGGTCAGTCTACAGACCCTTGCCCTGCGCTTATCATCAAAGGTTCGAATCCATGTCGATTTGGCGATCGACCTGATGGAATCAAAAATGGGGCTTTTATTTCGCGAAGATTTGGTCTTTTCTGCAGCTGGCGACCTTAGTCCGTATTCGAGGTGACCTTGGTCCGTATTCGAGATACTGTTCCCGGTGAAATGGAGGCCGCGGTGGCTGCCGAGGGTGCGAGGGCTTCAAGCAGGTTGGTCATTGGGCGCGCCTGGTACTGGCTGGGCGCCTTCTTGCTGTCGGGGGTGCTCTGGCTGCTGATCATCTGGGCTGTTTCCAGTGTTGCCAGCGCCGGAGTCGTTACGGTGCGCCAAATGATTGGCGACGCCCGGTATTGGCCCCCTGCATGCGAGCAGTCAGTGTGCGTGCTGACCGGGCTCGGCGGCATCGTCCAGGTGTGGGAGCGGCACGTCGACAAGCACAAGGGGCTTGGACGAACCTTCGTTGTCGAAGGCATATGCGCCAGCGCTTGCGAAATCGCCGCGCGCAGGGCAGGGGCGCGTATCGCTCCGGGAGCCACGCTGATCGTTCACGAACCGAGCCCGGCTCGATTGTCATAGGCAAGTGAGGTCCGATCCCGCAGTAAATGTGCGGCCCAGGTCGTCCGACCTGTTTGTTGATCTGCCGTCGTCGTTCGTTCTCGGCGCCTCCCTGATTTGCGATCGCTCAACCTGACCGCGCCGGTCGCCACCCACCACCGTTGCGGGGAATGCTGTAAGGCCATTTTCCCTGCACAACCAGCGACATACCGACCTTAGTCGGGATTGTGGCAGCGCCGGGCATGGCTGCTAATTGCCATGCCCGACACTGCGTCCACACTCGCTATCGGGTGGGCCGGATGCTGCTCTTTGTCGGACGGCATCCGGTTCCCCCTGTTCGGCCTGGAACGCTCTCACGACGTTCGCGAGCGCGACAGCACCAAGGCTAGTGTTTGCGCCAGACCTGCACCTCCTCCTCGGCGACAAGCCGCAGCCCGTCGCTGTTCTCCACATAGACCGACGCTGTCTCGCCCAGTGCCCGCAGCATCCTGGCCGCGAACAGCGCGTCCGAGATGGCTTCATCGCGCTGCGTGTAGGGGCGCGGGCCCGACGCCGTGTCGAGGTCGCGGCCGGGACTGGCGATTCGCCAGCCGGCTCCGTCGTGCCGTACCAGAATTCTCACCGTCGTCATGACTGCTCTCCGATCGGCCCTGAACGTCCGAGTGCGGCTCGCGGTTGCCTGCAACGCTTCCAGGAAAAGATGCAGACCCTTCCGGTTCGAAAGCGCAAGAAATCAAAAGGCCCGCACCACTTCGTCGTTTCAACGAAGCGGTGAAATGCCTAGCCGCGAATGGCGGCAGCAGTGAGTTAGCTCAGGCAGTGTTGTGCCGGCGTGATGCAGCTGTTTTGTCGGCCTGCGATCAGGGCCGGAGGCCGTGCCCCGACAACTGGCAGGTGGTCGTCTCGTTCGCTGCCGCGCGCTCTGCCTCAGCCGGCGCGGCGCGTGCTCTCGCGTACGATCAGGTCCGAGTTGAGCACCACGTGGATGGGTTCGTCCTCGGGGGCGATGCCCTCGATGATGTCGATCAGCGAGCGGGTGGCCATCCGGCCGATCTCCTCGCGCGGCTGCCGCATGGTTGTCAGTGGCGGATCGAAGAAGCGCGCCACCGCAATGTCGTCGAAGCCGACCACCGAGATGTCGCGTGGGCAGTCGAGCCCTTCGAGCCGCAGCCGGTGGATCAGGCCGATCGCCATCTCGTCATTGCCTGAGAACACCGCGGTCGGCAGTTTGCCGCTGGCGAGCAGGTGTTCGGCCGCGGCGGTGCCCGACTCCATGTTGTAGGTGCCCGGGAACAGCCATTCCTCGCGCACCGCCAGCCCGGCCTCCTGCATCGCCTCGGCAAAGCCGATGAAACGCTCGTTGGTCGACTGGTTGCGCGATGGCCCGATGATGTGGCCGATCTCGGTGTGGCCGAGCCCCACCAGGTGCTTGATCGCCCGCTTGGCCGCGAGCCGGTTGTCGGTGATCACCGAGTGGATCTTGGGGTCGGGGATCTCGTCATAGGCGGCCACCAGCGGCAGGGCGACGCCATCGTCACGCAAGCCGTGCAGCCGGTTGGTGTCGAGCGAACCGTCGAACAGCAGCAACCCGTCAGCGCGGTTGGACAGCAGGTAGTCGCTGAGCCAGCGGTTCGGGTCGTCGCCGATCCGGCTCGCCACCAGCACGCTGTAGCCGCGTTCTGCCGCCTCGCGGATCACCGCGTCGACGATGGTCGAGTAGAACGGGTTGCCGATATTGGGCGCCGCCATCAGAATCGTCCGCGCCGCCTTGAGCCGCAGCGATCGGGCCGCCTGGTTGATGGTGTAGCCGGTCTCGCGCACCGCCACATAAACCCGCTCGCGCGTCGTCTCCGTCACCCTTTCAGGCGAACTGAGCACACGGCTGACCGTCGCCGCGGACACACTTGCGTGACGGGCAACGTCCTGAATCGTCGGTGTTTTTCTTGCCGGGACCATGAGTTCGCAGCGCTCCCTCACCGCTGCTCGCCCGCCCTGTCTAGATCGACCTTGACAGCCGCGCAAGGAATGTCTGAAACTCCTGCAATCGATTGCATTGACCTTCTGCAAGGGGTTGTGTAATCGATTACACGCAGCCAGCACCGGAGCTTTCCCAACAAGAGGGGGCCCTGCGCGGCTGGCGCAAATTTCGCGAGGGGCGTTTTGCTCCTGGGTGAACGTTGGGAGGACTACATTATGAAGTCAGTCGTGTCGGTGGTGGCCCTGGTGGCTGCCGCCCTGCTTGGCAGCACCTCGGTGCGCGCCGCGGACGTCGAAGTCATTCACTGGTGGACGTCGGGTGGCGAACAGGCCGCCGTGTCGGTGTTCGCCCGTGAGTTTGACGCCCTGGGCGGCGACAAGTGGGTCGATACTGCTATCGCCGGCGGCGAAAACGCCCGTTCGGCCACGTTGCAGCGCATTCTCGGTGGCGATCCTCCGGGCGCGGCGCAGTTCAACCCAGGCCGTCAGTATGAAGAGCTGATCGCCGGCAACATGCTGCTCGATCTCACTGATCTCGCAACCAAAGAGAACTGGGCTGGCTTCATCCGTCCGGCGTCCATCTCCGAGGCTTGCCTCGTCGACGGTCACTGGTGGTGCGTGCCGGTCAACATCCACTCGTGGAACTGGGCCTGGGCTTCGGTCCCGGCGTTCGAGAAGGCCGGCGTGCCGCTCCCGACCAGCTTCGACGACTTCCTCGCGGAAGCCCCGAAGCTCAAGGAAGCCGGCATCATCCCGTTCGCCATCGGCGGCGAAAGCTGGCAGATCAACGGCGCCTTCGGCGTGATCCAGACCTCCCTCCTCGGCCTCGAGAAGCGCGAAAAGATCCTGAAGGACAAGGATCTCGAGCTGGCCAAGGCAGAGATGCCGGCGGTGTTCGAGAAGTTCCGCCAGTTCAAGCAGTTCTCCGATGCGGGTTCGGCGAACCGCAACTGGAACGACACGACCAACCTCGTCGTGACCGACCAGGCAGCGCTGCAGATCATGGGTGACTGGGCGCGTGGCGAGTTCGGCGTTGCCGGCGAGAAGGCTGGCGTCGACTACGCCTGTCTGGCTCTGCCGATCGATCACCCGACCGTCTCCACCGGCGGCGACATCTTCCTGTTCCCCAAGCAGTCGGATCCGGCTGTCGAGGCGGCTCAGCTGAAGATGGCGTCCATGATGGTCAACCCGCAGGTCCAGGCGCTGTTCAACAACGCCAAGGGCTCCATGCCGATCCGCGACGACGTCGATATGTCGCTCGCTGACGACTGCATGAAGCGCGGCCTCGAGATCATCAAGGACCCGGCCAACATCGCCGTCGACGCCGGCCGTTGGCAGTCGAACGACACCACCGGTCAGATGAACGACCTCGTTGCCCAGTTCTGGGCCGACGACACGATGACCGCCGAAGCTGCCGCCGAGCAGTACGTGACGATCCTCCAGAACGCCGACTGATTTGGTGCTATGATGTCCGGGCGGTGCCAAAAGCACCGCCCGGCTCGTTTTTTCGGCGTATCCGGGTGGGCAGGGGATCCGGGGCCGGTTGCTTCAACAACGCGGGGAGTGAGCCATGACCCAGATCGCCGAACCGGGCGAACGAGCGGCGCCTGGTTTTGCCGGCACGGTAGCGGAGCGCAAACCGCGCACGCGCCGTAAATTCAACATTCAGTCAGTGCTGGGCACCACGCCGATGATCGTCACGGCGGTCGGGGTGTTCGTGATCTGCATCATCTTTTCGATCATCTGGTCGTTCACCAATTCCAAGCTGTTCCCGAACTTCAACTTCATTGGCCTGGCTCAATATGAGCGGCTGTGGGCGAACGATCGGTGGAACATCTCGGTCCGCAACCTCGCCGTGTTCGGCGTGTTGTCGATCGGCGTCAGCATGGTGTTCGGCTACCTGCTCGCGGTCTTCATGGATCAGCGCATCAAGCAGGAGGACCTGTTCCGCTCGATTTTCCTCTATCCGTTCGCCATGTCGCTGGTCGTTACCGGCCTCGTCTGGCAGTGGATGTTCGACCCCAATCTCGGCATCCAGTCCGCCGTACGCCAGCTTGGCTGGACGAACTTCGAGTTCGCGCCGCTGGTAAAGCAGGAGACAGCGCTTTACGGCCTCGTTCTCGGCGGGTTGTGGAACGGTGTTGGGGTGACCATGGCCATTCTGCTGGCAGGCCTCCGCGGCGTCGACTCCGAGATCTGGAAGGCCGCCAAGGTTGATGGCATTCCCACCTGGAAGACTTACCTGTTCATCGTGCTGCCGATGATGAAGGGCGCCGTAGCGACCGCCTTCATCCTGCAGATGACCGGCATCGTACGCGTCTTCGACATTGTCATCGCCATGACCCAGGGCGGGCCGGGCGTTTCGACCCAGATGCCCGCCGTCTACGTCATCCAGCACATCACCGATCGCGTGAACGTCGGCCAGGGCATGGCTGCCGCGACCATGATGCTGCTGCCGGTCATGCTTCTCATCGCCGTGCAGTACCTGCTGCGCTGGAACGCAAATCGCAAGGCGGGTAGGGCATAATGACCACCGAAGCCATCTCACCGGGCCTCTCTGGCGGCACGCTCTCCGGACCGCGCGGCCCCAAGCCCAAGACCGTCACCATCGGACGCATCGGTGTCTACGCCTTCCTCATCATCTCGGCGGTCTTCTTCCTGATGCCGCTTTGGGTGATGATCGTGACGTCGCTGAAGACGATGCCCGAAATCCGCGAAGGGCATCTGTTCAACTGGCCGGCGCTGCTCACCTTCGATCCCTGGCTCAAGGCCTGGGACACCGCCTGTACCGGCCGCGACTGCAACGGCCTGAAGCCTGGCTTCTGGAACTCGGTGAAGATTACCGCGCTCTCCGTGCCGGTCTCTATCGTCATCGCCATGATCAATGGCTACGCCCTGAGCTTCTGGAAGTACAAGGGTTCCGAGCTGTTGTTCGGCATCCTGATCTTCGGCGCCTTCGTGCCGTTCCAGGTGGTGATCTATCCGCTGATCATCGGGCTCTCGAAGGTCGGGCTGTTCGCGACGCTCCCGGGCATCGTGGTCGTCCATACCATCTTCGGTATGCCGATCCTGACGCTGCTCTACCGCAATTTCTTCGCCTCGCTGCCGATCGAATTGTTCAAGGCCGGTCGCGTCGACGGGGCAGGGTTCTGGGGCATCTTCTTCCGCATCATGCTGCCGATGTCGGTGCCGATCACCATCGTCGCCATCATCCTGCAGGTTACCGGCATCTGGAACGACTTCCTGTTCGGCACGGTCTTCGCCGGCCGCGAGAACATGCCAATGACGGTGCAGCTCAACAACATTGTCACCACCACGACCGGGACCCGCGAATACAACGTGAACATGGCTGCAACCATCCTCACGGCAGCGGTTCCGCTGGTGGTCTATTTCATCTCGGGTAAATGGTTCGTCCGCGGCATCGCCGCCGGTGCGGTGAAGGGGTAATCCTCTATGACGACTAGCGTTTCCATCAAGGATCTCAGCCTCAACTTCGGCAATGTGAAGGTCCTCGAGTCTCTCGATCTCGAGGTCGCGCAGGGCGAGTTCATCGTGCTGCTCGGGCCTTCGGGCTGCGGCAAGTCCACGCTGCTGAACTGCATCGCGGGCCTGCTCGACGTCTCCGACGGGCAGATATTCATCTCCGGCAAGAACGTCACCTGGGACGAGCCCAAGGACCGCGGCATCGGCATGGTGTTCCAGTCCTATGCGCTTTACCCGCAGATGACGGTGGAGAAGAACCTGTCGTTCGGCCTCCGCGTCGCCCGCATGCCAAAGGCGGAAGTCGACGCCCGCGTCAAGCGTGCCTCGGAAATCCTGCAGATCGAGCCGCTGCTGCAGCGCAAACCCGTCGAGCTCTCCGGCGGCCAGCGCCAGCGCGTCGCCATCGGTCGCGCCCTGGTGCGCGATGTCGATGTGTTCCTGTTCGACGAGCCGCTCTCCAACCTCGATGCCAAGCTCCGCAATGACCTGCGCATCGAGATCAAGCGGCTGCATGCCCGGCTCAAGAACACCATGATCTACGTCACGCACGACCAGATCGAGGCGATGACTTTGGCCGACCGCATCGCCATCATGAAGAACGGCGTGATCCAGCAGCTGGCCGACCCGCACACCATCTACAACAAGCCGGTCAACCTGTTCGTCGCCGGTTTCATCGGCTCGCCTTCGATGAACTTCATCAAGGGCGACCTGAGCGGCACCACGCTCAGCGTCGATGGGCAGGCCAACATTCCGCTCGCCAACTACCAGTTCGCCAACCAGACCAATGGTGCGTCGATCCTCGGCATCCGTCCCGAGCACATCGCTGTCGGCGAAGAGGCGCGGAAAATGCCGGTACAGATGGAATCGGAGATCGAGATCGTCGAGCCGATGGGTGCCGACACCGTCGCCTGGACCAAGATCGCCGGTCAGTCGCTCACCTTCCGCGCCGCCGCCGAAGTGCATCTCGAGCCGGGGCAGAAGGTCCTGATCGGTTTCGATCCGGGGCGTGGTTCCGTCTTCAACGCAGCGAGCGGCAACCGCATCTGACCTTTCGGCTCATTGAGCTTACCGGACGCGTAGCGGCCCGCCGAACGGGCTGCTACGAACCGCGATAAATCAGCACTGCGCCGCCCCGGCAACGACCGGGGCGGTGGCTTTACTGGAGCGCTTTCAGGAAGAGTTGCAGGCTCTTCTACCTCGAAAGCGCGACAAACCGAGGATCGAGTGCATCTCACCGCTTCAGCGAAACGGAGAAATGCACGAGTGGAGGAGACATCTGTTGGACTTTTCTTTTCAGCTCTACAGCGCCCGGAATTTCCCGCCGCTGGACAGCGTGCTCGGGCGTCTCGCCAAGCTCGGCTACAAGCAGGTCGAGGGTTTTGGCGGGCTCTATGCCGAGGCCGATAGCCTCGCCGCCTCGCTGAAGCAGCATGGCCTTACCATGCCAACCGGCCATTTCGGCCTCGCCCAGCTCAAGGACACCGACGCCGCACTGAAGATCGCCGAGACGCTTGGCATGAGGTTCCTCTACTGCCCGGCGATTCCCAAGGAAGAGCGTGAGGCCGGGCAGGGTGACAGCAAGTGGGTCGAGCTCGGCGAGACTCTCGCCAAGCTCGGCGAAGCCTTCCGCCGGCGCGGCTTCGGCTTTGGCTGGCACAACCATGATTTCGAGTTCCGCCCCACCGCCACCGGCAAGCTGCCGATGGATATCATCCTCGACACGGCGCCCAACAATGACTGGGAAATGGACGTCGCCTGGGTGGTGAAGGGCGGCCAGGATCCGATCGAGTGGATCAGGAAGCACGGCCGCCGCATCAACGCCGTGCACGTCAAGGACATCGCGCCGGCAGGGCAGAATGCCAACGAAGACGGCTGGGCCGATGTCGGCCACGGCACGCTCGACTGGCAGGCGCTCTCCGACGCCGTCAAATCCCACACCAACGCCCGCTACTGGGTGATGGAACACGACAACCCCGCCGACGTCGACCGCTTCGCATCCCGTTCGATCGCCGCCGTCACCGCCTGGAAGTGAAAGAGGCCACATAATGGATATCGGTTTTCAGCTGTTCAGCGCCCGCAATTACCCGCTCGCGGACGTGCTCAAGAAGGTCGCCGCGCTCGGCTACACCCATGTCGAGGGCTATGGTTCGCTCTACACCGACCCCCAGGCGCTGAAGGCGCAGCTCGACGCCAACGGCCTCACCATGCCGACCGCGCATGTGAGCCTGGGCGATCTCGAGGATACTTCAAAGACCCTGAAGCTGGCCGAGACGCTGGGCATCAAGGTCGTCGTCTGCCCCTGGCTCGCCCCCACCGACCGGCCGACCTCGGCCGATGGCTGGAAGACGTTCGGCGACCGGCTGCAGAAGATCGGCAAGCCGTTCCAGGATGCCGGCCTCACCTTCGGTTATCACAACCACGATTTCGAGTTCGTCTCATATGACGGCAAATACGCCATGGACTGGCTGCTCGAAGCGGCGCCGGCGGTGAACGTCGAAGCCGACGTTGCCTGGATCGTCCGTGGCAAGGCCGACCCGGCCACCTGGCTGCCCAAGTTCGGCGACCGCATTGTCGCTGTGCACGTCAAGGACATCGCCCCCGCCGGCCAGAACGCCGATGAAGACGGCTGGGCCGATGCCGGCCAGGGCGTCGTGCCGTGGAAGACGTTGTGGCCGATCGTCCGTAACCAGACCAAGGCGCAGTACTTCGTCGCCGAACACGATAACCCGAACGATATCGACCGCTTCGCCTCGCGCTCGATCGCCTTCATCAAGACCCTCGGAGCCTAAGATCATGGGAAAGACCTATGGCGTCGGCATCATGGGTGCCGGCAACATCTCGGCCGCCTATCTGCGCCTCGCGCCGCTGTTCAGGAACCTCGAAGTCCGCGCCATCGCCGACATCCTCCCCGAGGCCGCCAAGAAGCGGGCAGGGGAGTACAATGTCGCGGCGCAGACCCCCGACGAGCTGCTGAAGAACTCGGAGATCGACGTGATCGTGAACCTCACGATCCCCTCGACCCACTTCTCGATTTCCAAGGACATCCTCTCGGCCGGCAAGCACGCCTATTCCGAGAAGCCGTTCGTGCTCAGCGTCGAAGAGGGCATCCAGTTGAAGGCGCTCGCCGATGAGCACAAGCTCAAAGTCGGCTCGGCCCCGGACACGTTCCTCGGTGGGGCGCACCAGCAGGCTCGCGCCATCATCGACTCGGGCAAGGTCGGCAAGATCGCCTCGGGCACCATGCACGTGCTGAGCCGCGGCATGGAGCACTGGCATCCCAATCCGGATTTCTTCTTCCAGCCCGGCGGCGGCCCGATCCTCGATCTCGGCCCGTACTACATCACCGACCTGATCAGCCTTGTCGGCCCGATCAAGCGCGTCACCGCCTTCACCGGTTCGGCCCGCGCCGAGCGTGAGGTGACCACCGAGGGTTCGCCGTTCAAGGGCACGTTCATCAAGGTCGGCACCCCGACCACGATCCACGCCATCCTCGAGTTCCACTCCGGCGCCATCATCACTCTGGGCGCCAGCTGGGACGTTTCCAGCCACGGCCACCACAATATCGAGCTCTACGGCACCGAAGGCTCGGTCTATTTGCCCGATCCGAACTTCTTCAACGGCGACGTCACTATCACCAATCGCGCCGGCGACAAGGAGAAGGTGATCCCGTGGGATCACCCGTTCGGCAAGGCCAACCAGGATCTGGACAAGCCCAATCCGCGCGCCAACTACCGCAATGCCGGCCTCAGCGACATGATGGACTCGATCGAGACCGGCAAGAAGGCGCGCTGCGATCTCGATGTGGCGCTGCATGCGGTCGACGTCATGACCTCGATCCTCCGCGCCGGCGAGACCGGCCAGGTGATCACCCTGCAGACCACCTGCGAGCGCCCCGCCGCCCTCGGCATCGAAGAAGCCCGCGCCCTGCTGCGCTGAGCTTTTTCGCCGAACAGTCGAAAGGCCCGGGCGTACGCTCGGGCCTTCTTCTTTAGGCGATCACCCGCCGCCGCCACCGACCTCGGCCCCAAACACCGGGTCATGCCCGCGAAAGCGGGAACCTTCGTTCTCTCGCCGTGGCACGACCGCAAACGGAGCTCCCCGCCAGTCAAGGCGGAGTAGCGCAGGGGCGGCGCGACCCGAACGCTCACCTCTCGGCATTGCTTCAGCGCCGTACCAACGTATGCAGCAGCTCGAACCGTGCCTTGGGGTGGATGCCAGTGGGCAGGTTGGGCGCGACGTGCTGGGCAAAGAAGCGCCCTGCATCTTCGCGGCTCTCCCACACCTCCACGATCCTCCAGCCGCCCTCGGTGGCGTGGGCCGAGTGCATCAGGAAGCCCTGGGCGTCGGCATAGTGCGGCTGCACGGTCTCGAGCACCCGAGCGTAGCCCTCGGCGGTCTGGCCCGCGATGTCCGAAATCATCATGATTGCCATGTTCGTCTCCTTCAGCCCGAGAACCCGCCGTTGCGCAGGAACTCTTCCTCGTCGCTGGTCGCCTTGCGACCGAGGATCGGGTTGCGATGCGGGAAACGGCCGAACGTCTCGATGATGCCACGGTACTTCTTCGCGTGGTCGGTATAAGGCGGCCCCAGGTGCTCCAGCAGCTCGCCGCCGCGCACGTGGTCTGCGAGGCTCTCCGAGTGGCCGAAAGGCAGGTAGACGAACACCCTGAGGTCGAAGTCGATCATCAGGTCCTGGCCCCAGCCCGTCGCCAAGGTGGCGATCCGCCGGGCGTGAGCATCGGTGGCATAGGCCTTGGGCTCACCACGGAAGGCGTTGCGCGGGAACTGGTCAAGCAGGATGATCAGCGCCAGCGAACCGCGCGCCGTACTGGTCCAGTGGTCGAGCTGACCCTTGGCCGCCTGTTCATAGAGTTCGATGAAGCTCTCAGTGAACAGCGCATCGAACGCCGCATCCTTGGCGAACCACAACTCACGCCCCGCCTTGCGCCAGAACGTGATCAACTGCAGCGCCTCTTCCGGCGTCTGGTTGGAGAACTGAGCCAGCATCATTTCCCGGTCTCCTCGCGCGTCGCTGACGGTGTAGTGGGGGCCGGCAACCGAAGCGTAGTGGGCGGTGTGCGCTTCGGCTTCGAGATATTGTGGCGCGCCGCCCAGCGGTCGCCGATCATCATGAAGTTCAGGTACATCAGTTAGTCCTCAGGTCGCCCACCCGTCTGGCCGGGATGCCCGATTGCTGGCTCGTGAATCCAGTGATATGAATGCAGCGATATGCTGCATCAGATTGATCTATCGCGTACCGACCTGAATCTGCTCGTGCTTTTCGAAGTCGTGCTGCAGGAACTGCATGTCGGCCGGGCGGCGCAGCGCCTCAACCTGTCGCCTTCGGCGGTCAGCCACGGCCTCGGCCGGCTGCGCGCGCAGCTCAATGATCCCCTGTTCCTCAAGACCCCGCGCGGCGTCGTGCCCACCGAACGGGCTCTCAGCCTGGCCGAGCCGATCGCCGAGATCCTGTCGCGGGTCCGGCAGGTGGTTTCGTCGGCCGAGCCGTTCGATCCGTTGACGTCGCGGCGCCGCTTCATGATCGGTTCGCCGGACGGCAGCGCCATTGCGCCGCTGCCGTTGCTGCTCGCTGAGCTCTCGGCCAAGGCGCCGGGCATCGACATCGGCACCCGCCAGATCATGCCGGACGTTACCCTTGCGCGACCGTGGGAAACCGCGTTCGAGGAACTGGACTCGCGTGGCGTCGACCTTGCCGCGGTGACCTTTGGCGAAGTGCCGTCCCGGTTCGTATCGCGCCCGCTCTATCACGGGGATTTCGTCGTCGTTGCTCGCAGGGGGCACCCGTTCCTCGATGCCCCCTCGCTCGATGCCTATTGCGCGGCCAATCACGTCATGGTCTCGGCGCGAGGCGACCTCGGCAGCTACACCAACGACGTGCTGACCTCGCTCGGCCGCAGCCGACGGGTGCAACTTACCGTAACGCACTTCATCGTCGCGCTCGCCGCCATCGCCGAAACCGACCTCATCGGCACCGTCCCCACGCCTGTCGTCGGCGCCTATGCCCGCCGCTTCAGCCTTGGCACTGCGCCCGTGCCGTTCGATCAGAACAACCCCAGCTTCGTCCATCTGGTCGCGCCGCGCGCCGGGCTGATGGACGCCGGACTGGTCTGGTTGATGGAGACTGTTGAGCGTTTGGTGCTCGAGAGCCTCGGGTCCTGAGCCAAGCCTGCAAAAACCCCACCCGTTTCCGCTTGCCGTCACCTTGACAGTTCCGAGCCGAGCATGAAGGTAGCTGCCGACATGTCAGCGGCGGCCCGGCCTCATCCACACGCGGAACTCCAAGCGGGCAGGGTGTCGGACTGACTTGAGGTACGTGCACGTAGTGGCGGCGGAACCGCGTCGTCCAAGGGAGGTATTCTGATGCGCACCATCAAAGGGCCGGCGATTTTCCTCGCCCAGTTCGCGGGCGATAAGGCCCCGTTCGACACGCTCGACAACATTTGTGCCTGGGCAGCCGACCTCGGCTACAAGGGCGTGCAGATCCCGACCTGGCTGACCCATTTCGTCGACGTGGAAAAGGCGGCGACTTCCAAGACCTACGCCGACGAGGTGAAGGGCACCGTGCAGAGCCACGGGCTCGAGATCGCTGAACTCGCCAGCCACATCATCGGCCAGCTCGTCGCCGTACACCCGGCGTACGACACGCTGTCCGACGGCTTTGCCATCCCCGAAGTACGCGGCAACCCCAAGGCGCGCCAGGAGTGGGCGGTGAAGCACCTCAAGGCTTGCGCCGCGGCGTCGAAGAACCTCGGCTTAACGGCGCACGCCACCTTCTCCGGTGCGCTGGCCTGGCCCTATCTCTATCCGTTCCCGCAGCGCCCGGCCGGCCTCGTCGAAGAGGCCTTCGATGAACTGGCCCGCCGCTGGACCCCGATCCTCGACGAGTTCGACCGGCACGGCGTCGACGTCTGCTACGAGATCCACCCGAGCGAGGACCTGTTCGACGGCGCCACCTATGAGATGTTCCTCGAGCGGGTGAACAACCACCCGCGGGCCAACCTGCTCTACGATCCCAGCCACTTCGTGCTGCAGCAGCTCGACTACCTGCAGTACATCGATTTCTACCACGAGCGGATCCGGATGTTCCACGTCAAGGACGCCGAGTTCAACCCGACGGGCAAACAGGGCGTCTATTCCGGCTTCCAGTCCTGGGTGAACCGGGCAGGGCGCTTCCGCTCGCTCGGCGATGGCCAGGTCGATTTCGCCGGCATCTTTTCCAAGCTCAGCGCTTACGGCTTCGACGGCTGGGCGGTGCTTGAATGGGAATGCGCCATCAAGTCGGCGGAACAGGGCGCGGCGGAAGGCGCGCCGTTCATCGCGAGCCACATCATCAATGTCACCGAGAAGGCGTTTGACGATTTCGCCGCGTCGGGCACCGACAAGGCGGCCAACCGCCGGATTCTCGGTCTGAGCTAAGCACCGGGGCAACCCCACACGCGGTGTCATCCCGGCGTAAGCCGGGGTAACACGGTGGTGTGGGACCGCCCCGTCAGAACGAATTGAGGGAGTAAGAAGATGGCAGAGAACGGCGCTCCGCGCATTCGCCTGGGCATGGTCGGTGGCGGCACCGGTGCCTTTATTGGTTATGTCCACCGTGTCGCCGCCCGCATCGACGGCGATTACGAACTGGTCGCCGGCGCGCTGTCGTCCAACGCGGCGACGGCGCTCGAGAGCGGCAAGAATCTCGGCCTCGCCGAGGACCGTATCTACACCTCGTACGAGGAGATGGCCGCCAAGGAGTCCGCCCGCAAGGACGGGATTCAGGCGGTCTCCATCGTCACCCCGAACCACGTGCATTTCGGCCCGGCCAAGGCCTTCCTCGAAGCCGGTATCCACGTCATCTGCGACAAGCCGCTGACCTCGACGCTGGACGACGCCCGGGCGCTGGCGGCGATCAAGCCGAAGAAGGGCGCCAAGTTCCTTCTCACCCACAACTACACCGGCTATCCGCTGGTGCGGCAGGCGCGTGAACTGGTAAAATCCGGGGCGCTGGGCAAGATCCGCGTCGTGCAGGTCGAATACCCGCAGGACTGGCTGACCAACGCCGCCGACCCCGGCAACAAGCAGGCGTCCTGGCGTACGGACCCCAAGCGTTCCGGCGCCGGCGGCGCCATCGGCGATATCGGCACCCACGCCTACAACCTGGCGCGCTTCGTCACGGGCCTCAAGACCGAGGCGGTGAGCGCCGAACTCACCAGCTTCGTCAAGGGCCGCAAGCTCGACGACGACGTGCAGATCAAGTTGCGTTTCCAGGGCGGCGCCAAGGGCATGCTGTGGGCCAGCCAGGTCGCGGTGGGCAACGAGAACGGCCTGCAACTGCGCGTCTATGGCGAGAAGGCCGGCCTCGAGTGGCGCCAGGATAACCCGAACTACATGTGGTTCACCGAGTTCGGCAAACCCAAGCAGCTGCTGACCCGTGGCGGCGCCATCTCCGCGCCGCCCGCCGCCTCGATGAACGTCCGCATCCCGGGCGGTCATCCCGAGGGCTATCTCGAAGCCTTCGCCACGCTCTACAGCCAGTTCGCCCAGGTGATCCGCGGCGAAGGCAAGGATGTCGCCGGGCTGCTCCCCAGCCTCGCCGACGGCGTCGAAGGAATGGAGTTCATCATGGCCTCCGTCGCCTCGTCCAAGGCCGACGGCAAGTGGACCAAGCTCAACGAGGTTTAAGCGTGACAAGTCCATAGCCTGGTGGCTGTGGACCCCCACCCTTGATCCCTCCCCGCAAGGGGAGGGAGACGACAAGCTCGATATCAGTGTGAGGGTCTCCCTCCCCTCAGGGCGCTACTGCGTCCCCTTGCGGGGAGGGGACAGGGGTGGGGGGGCGCCCGCGCCGGCCGATCAGGTCTACGTCCACGCCACCACTGCACCCCAGATCAGCACCAGCCCCGACGCCGTCAGCCCGATCAGCACGACGCGTCGGAACCCCACTGTCGTCAGCCGCTTGAACACCAGCACGCCGAGGATGGCGAACGGCACCAGCACCACGCCGGTCAACGCCAGCGCGCTGAGCATCCCGGCTTCGAGCGTCCCCGCGATCAGGTAGACCGTCAGCGTTGCCGTGTGCATGGCGATGTTGAAGCCCTGCAGCACGCCGCGCTGCTCGTCCTTGCTCCAGCCGCGCAGTGTCGTCCACAGCGTCGGCACCGGACCCGAGATTGCCGCCATGCCGCCGAGCACTCCGCCGATCCAGCCGATTGCCGTGTCGGCCACCCGTCCGCCCCAACTGAACCGGAGGTCGGGTCGCAGCAGCAGCATCAGTGGGCAATAGGCGACGAGGAACAGCCCGAGCCCGAACTTGAAGAGGTTCGGATCGGCCGCGCCCACCAGTTGCGCCCCGATCGGCACGCCGATCAGTCCGCCGATGATGAACGGCAGCGCCGCCTTGACGCTGAAGCCGCGCCACACGAAGGGCAGCGTCACCAGTTGCCCGACCAGCGAGCCGAATACCGACAGCACCACCGCCAGCCGGGGATCGACGCCCCACGCCCACACTGACAGCGCTACCAGCGCGAAGGCGAAGCCGGAAACGCCCTGCGCAAACCCGGCCAGTGCCGCGCCGACGGCGATCAACACCAGCACCTGATCCATCGCGTTACCGGCGCCTGTTCGGTCTGCCGGCCGCGCTGGCGGGCGCCACCGAACGATCCATCCGCTCGACCTTGAATCCTGCTTCGCCGAGCAGTGTCGGCACCCCGACCGGGCCGGCGAGGTGTCCCGCGCCGACGATGATCAGGGCGTCTTCGTTGTTCGCCAGCATCTGGGCGATATCAGTGGTCCAGCGGCGGTTGCGGTCGCCCAGCATGCGCCGATAGATCGGCGAGTCGACCGGCCCGAGCGCCGCGTTCATCGTGCGCGCCAAGGCCTCGACATCGCCGGCGTGCCACAGGTCGGCAAGGGCGCCCAGCGCCTGATCGGGGCTGTCGCTCGCCGCGATGGTGCGCATCAGCGCTTCGACCTGCTCCGCGTCGGGCAGCCCGGCCATCAGTCGGAACTGCGTCTCTGCGCTCTCCAGTTCGCGCCGCCGGTCTTCGGCAATCTCGTCGAGCAGCACCAGTTCGACACCGGCCTGCTGCGTCATGGCGCCTTCGCCGGAGCCGCCAGCCGAGAGCGTGAGGCTCATCAGCATCAGGTCTGCCATCCACGGCCGCATCGGTTCGATCAGTTCACGCTGCAGCCCGCGCGCATCGAGGAAGGCCTGCAGGGTATCCTGCTGCTCAACCGTCAGATAGTCACTGAGCTGCCGCCCGTCGCGGTTATGGCCGTAAAGCATCGAGAGCCGGGTGAGCGTGGCATAGGCGTCCACATCCAGCACCAGCTCGAAATAGACATGCTCGGCCTCGGCGAGCGCCGCGTCGAAGCGTGGCGTCCGCCAGTCCCGGTCCTTGTCGAGAATGTGGATGGAGCCGAACAGCCAGACGGAGCTGTCAGCATCGCTGACCCGCCACAGGGCAGGGGCTGCCAGCGCCGCGGCGGGAGCGAGTCCAGCCAGCAGGGACAGCAGCAACAGGGTGCGGCGGAGGAAGGTCCTCATCGCCGCAAACCCTTAATGCGTCCAGGGCGTTTTGCGATCGGAGCGGAAATTGTCCGAGTAGGTGGTGCGCTTCACCGTCGGCTTGTGATCGGGCAGCACCTGATAGGCGATGCCGTTCTTGTGCGCATAGGCCTCGGCTTCTTCGAGGGTGTCGAAGGTGAGGCGAATCTGCGCGCGCGTGTCGGTGGAGGACGTGTAGCCCATCAGGGGTTCGATTTCGCGAGGCGCAGCCGGCTCATGCACCAGCACCCATTCCTTGGACTTGCCCCGGCCGGACTGCATGGCATTGGGCGCAGGCCGGTAGATTCGTGCCGTCATCGTTACTTCGAGTCCTGTTATCGAATTGGACGAAGTCATAAGGGCTTTTCGGCGCGCTTTCGAGTCTTTCCGTACCCCTCCGACCGGATGAACTCGATCAGGTAGGTCGGGGCGCCGGGCTCGGGGGTGACGGTAATGCGCTCCCCGGGCGCGATGCCCACCAGTGCATCGAACCGGCCGGCTTCAAGCGGCTCGTCCAGCCCTTCGACAGCCGTCGTGCCACCAAAGACCAGCACCGTTTCGTCGGCCACACCTTCGATGGACAAGCTGCCATCCAAGGGCAGCCGGCGCACCGTGTGCGTGAACCACCCACGCCGCGTCATCGCGTTGAGGTCAGTCGTCTCGCCTTCCATGACGCTGGCATGGACGGGCACTTCGCCGGCAAAGGAAAACGGTTCGCTGTGGTCGGTCACTGAGATCGTACGATCCGGCAGCTGCAGCGCGATGCCGCGCCCGGCCAGGACGGCGATCGTGCGGTCGATCCCGAGGAAGCTCGAGAACGGGCCGTCGGCATTGACCGTGGCGATGCTGAGGCGCCACAGGAAGTCGGACCCGGCGCCGGCGTCGTGGCGGGCGGCAACTTCGCGGGTGACGCCGCCGCCGTTTCGCCAGGGCACGGCCGGCAGGTCCGCGAACCGGATGAGCCGCACCACGGCCTCAGCCGAGAATGCCGGGGAGGTCGAGCCCCTTCTCGCGTGCGACATCGAGCGCGATTTCGTAGCCGGCATCGGCGTGCCGCATGACGCCGGTCGCCGGATCGTTCCACAGCACGCGCTCGAGGCGACGTGCAGCATCGTCGGTGCCGTCGGCACAGATCACCATGCCGGCATGCTGCGAAAAGCCCATGCCGACGCCGCCGCCGTGGTGGAGCGACACCCAGGTCGCGCCCGACGCGGTGTTGAGCAGCGCGTTCAGCAGCGGCCAGTCCGAAACCGCGTCGGAGCCATCCTGCATCGCCTCGGTCTCACGGTTCGGAGAGGCCACCGAACCGGAATCGAGGTGGTCGCGGCCGATGACGACGGGGGCCTTCAACTCACCAGAACGGACCATTTCGTTGAAGGCCAGGCCCAGCCGGTGGCGGTCACCAAGGCCGACCCAACAGATGCGCGCCGGCAGCCCCTGGAAGGCGATGCGCTCCCGCGCCATGTCGAGCCAGTTGTGGAGGTGCGTATTGCCGGGCGTCAACTCCCGGACCTTGGCGTCGGTCTTGTAGATATCCTCCGGGTCGCCGGAGAGCGCCGCCCAGCGGAAGGGGCCGATGCCGCGGCAGAACAACGGGCGGATATAGGCCGGCACGAAGCCCGGGAAGGCGAAGGCATTCTCCAGCCCTTCGTCCTTGGCGACCTGGCGGATGTTGTTGCCGTAATCGAGCGTCGGAATGCCCCGGTCCCAGAACGCCAGCATCGCCTCGACATGCTCGCGCATCGAGGCGCGCGCCGCTTTCTCGACCGCCTTGGGGGCGCTCTCGCGCTTTTCCCGCCATTCGGCCATGGTCCAGCCCTTTGGCAGGTAGCCGTTGATCGGATCATGCGCCGACGTCTGGTCGGTGACGAGGTCGGGACGAATGCCGCGGCGCACCATCTCGGGCAGGATTTCGGCGGCGTTCCCGAGCAGGCCCACCGACTTCGCCTCGCCGGCTCTGGTCCAGCGCGCGATCATTTCGAGCGCCTCGTCCAGCGTTGTCGCCTTCTCGTCGAGGTAGCGGGTGCGCAGGCGGAAATCGATCGAGTCGGGGTTGCACTCGACGGCGAGACACGAGGCGCCGGCCATCACCGCGGCAAGCGGCTGGGCTCCGCCCATCCCGCCAAGGCCCGCCGTGAGGATCCACTTGCCCCTGAGGTTGCCGTCATAATGCTGGCGGCCGGCTTCGACGAACGTCTCGTAGGTGCCCTGCACGATGCCCTGGGTGCCGATATAGATCCACGAGCCGGCGGTCATCTGGCCATACATGGCCAGGCCCTTCTTATCGAGCTCGTTGAAGTGATCCCAGGTCGCCCAGTGCGGCACCAGGTTGGAGTTGGCGATCAGCACGCGCGGCGCATCCGCGTGGGTACGGAACACCCCCACCGGCTTGCCCGACTGCACCAGCAGGGTCTGGTCACCCTCGAGCTTTTCCAGCGCCGCGACGATGCGGTCGAAATCCTGCCAGGTACGAGCCGCCCGGCCGATGCCGCCATAAACCACCAGTTCATTGGGGTTCTCGGCGACATCGGGATCGAGGTTGTTCATCAGCATGCGGAGCGGCGCTTCGGTGAGCCAGCTCTTGGCCCGCAACTGGGTGCCGCGAGGGGCGCGAACTTCTCTAGTGTTGTGGCGGGGATCGGTCATGGCTTTGCTTCCGCGAGAGAGGGGGCAAGCGCCTCGAGGCGCTTCAGCATTTCGCCCAAATGGGCGCGCAGGCGGTTCGACTTGATCGGGTCGAGCTCGAAGGGTGGCGCTTCCGCGACGAGGTGCGTGGCCTGCGCCAGTTCGAGCTGGATCGTCTGCACGCCGCCCGCCTGGTTGCTGTAATGGCGTGTCGTCCAGCCGCCCTTGAAGCGGCCGTTGAGCACGGATGTGTAGCCCTCGGCCGCCCGGGTGACGCCGTAAACGGCCGCCTCGACGGCGGGCGCACAGGATTTTCCGTCAGCCGTCCCGACGTTGAAATCCGGCAGCCTGCCCTGGAACAGGAACGGGATGTTGGAGCGGATCGAATGGCAATCGAACAGGATGGCCACGCCGTGCGCCGCGCGGACCCGTTCGACTTCCGCGGCAAGCGCCGCGTGGTAAGGGGCGTGGAACACCGCCAGCCGCCGCTGCGTCTCGGACGCGTCGGCGGAGCCGCCCTCGGTCCAGATCTGGGTTCCGTCGAAGTCGGTTTCTGGAACGAGGCCAGTGGTGTTCTGGCCCGGATAGAGACTGGCGCCGGTGGGATCGCGGCCCACATCGATGACATAGCGGTGGTGGGTGGCGCGGATGGTCGAGGCGCCCGGCAGCAGGTCGCGATAGAGCTGGTGGATGTGCCAGTCGGTGTCGGCGAGGATCCTGCCGTTGTCGTTCAGCTGTTCCCGGATCTCTGGCGGCACGTAGGTCCCGGTATGCGGGAACGCCAGGATGACGGGCGAGGTGCCCCGGTGAAGCTCGAAAATGTCCATCACTGCGCCAGCTCCGGCAGGATGCCGGGTCCGACGGCGCCGGCGAGGCCGCCATTGGCGACCAGCGTCACCGCGGCGGCGATGTCGGGCGCCATGTAGCGATCCTCCTCGAGTTCGGGGACTACCGCACGAAGCGCCGAGCGGGCTTTGATCAGCTCGGTGCCGGTCTGCAGCGGCGCCCGGCAATCGACACCCTGCGTCGCCGTCAGCGCCTCGATGCCGATAATGCCGAACAGGTTCTCGGTCATTTGCAGCAACCGGCGCGCCCCGTGGCAGGCCATCGAGACATGGTCTTCCTGGTTGGCCGAGGTCGGGGTAGAATCGACCGAGGCCGGATGGGCCATCTGCTTGTTCTCGCTCATCAGCGCCGCCGAGGTCACCTCGGCAATCATCAGGCCGGAATTGAGCCCCGGCTTTTTCGCAAGGAACGCCGGCAACCCGTAGGAGAGGGCCGGATCGACCAGCAGGGCGATACGCCGCTGCGAAATTGCGCCGATCTCGCAGACCGCGATGGCGATCTGATCGGCCGCGAAGGCCACCGGCTCGGCATGGAAGTTTCCGCCCGACACTACGCTGCCGTCGGACAGCACCAGGGGGTTATCGGTGACGGCATTGGCCTCGATCTCAAGTGTCCGTCCAGCGTTGCGGAGCAGGTCGAGGCAGGCGCCATCGACCTGCGGCTGGCAGCGAATGCAGTAGGGGTCCTGCACCCGTTCGTCGCCTTCGACATGGCTCTCGCGAATGGCCGAGCCGGCGAGCAGCGTGCGCAGCGCCGCTGCCGCATCGATCTGGCCCTGGTGCCCCCTGAGGGTATGGATATCGGGATGGAAGGGAGCGGAAGAGCCCATCGCGGCGTCGGTTGACATGGCGCCGGTGATCAATGCCGCCTGGGCGGCGCGATGCGCGCGGAACAGCCCGGCAAGCGCCAGCGCCGTTGAGGTCTGCGTGCCGTTGATCAGCGCCAGTCCCTCCTTGGCGGCGAGCACCACCGGGGTGAGTCCCGCACGTTCGAGCGCCTCGCGGCCTCCAAGCCGGTCGCCCCGGAAGAACGCCTCACCCTCGCCGATCATCACCGCCGTCATATGCGCCAGTGGCGCCAGGTCGCCGGAGGCGCCGACCGAGCCCTTTTCCGGGATCAGCGGGATGACGCCGCGCGCCAGCATGGCTTCGATCAACCGGATGAGTTCGATCCGCACGCCGGATGCACCGCGCCCCAGCGACACCAGCTTCAGCGACATGATCAGCCGGACGATGTTCTCCGGCAGCGGCGCGCCGACGCCGCAGCAGTGCGACAGGATGAGGTTGCGTTGCAGGGTGGCGAGATCGGCCGCTTCGATCTTGATCGAAGCCAGTTTGCCGAAGCCGGTGTTGACGCCATAGACCGGGGCGTTGCCGGCGGCGATCTGGGCGATGCGGGCGGCGGCGCGGTCGACCGCGGCGTCGAATGACGGATCGAGCACCGCGGGGGTGCCGTTCCAGAAGATCTCGGACAGCGTCTCGAGCGAGACGCTTCCCGGCGTGAGCGTGATAGTCATGTTGCCTTGCCCTTGAAGATGCGGCGATGCAGCGGGTTGAAGCCGATGCGGTAGGTGAGTTCGGCGACCGAGGCGCAGTTCCAGACCGCGAAATCGGCGGATTTGCCCGCCTCGAGCGTGCCGGTCCGATCGAGCAGCCCCAGCGCCTGCGCCGCTGTCCGCGTCGTTCCGGCCATGCACTCGGTGACCGTCAGCCCGAACAGGGTGGCCGCCATGTTCATGCCGAGCAGTAGCGAGGTGAGCGGCGAGGTGCCGGGGTTGCAGTCGGTTGCAACAGCCATGCCGACGCCATGCCGGCGCAGCGCCGCGACATCGGGCTTGTGCGTCTCGCGGATGGCGTAGAAGGCCCCGGGCAGCAGCACCGCGACGCTTCCGGCAGCGGCCATCGCCTGCGCATCGGCGTCATCGATGTATTCGAGATGATCCGCCGACAGCGCACCATAGCGGGCGGCGAGCCTGGTGCCGCCCAGGTGGCTCAACTGCTCGGCATGAAGCTTCACCGGCAGCCCGAGCTCCTTCGCCAGATCGAAGACCCGCGCGATCTCCTCGGGCGAGAAGGCGATGCCCTCGCAAAAACCGTCGACGGCGTCGACCAGCCCCTCGGCATGCGCGGCTCTGAGGCCAGGCAGCACGACCTCGTCAAGATAGGCCGCGTTGCGTCCCCGGTATTCCTCGGGCGTCGCATGGGCGCCGAGATACGAGGTGACGACGCGAACCGCCCGCCGGCTGCCCAGCTCGCGGGCGGCGCGCAGCATGTTCAGCTCCGCCTCGATGCTGAGGCCGTAGCCCGACTTGATCTCGATGGTCCCCAGGGCCTCGCCGAGCAGCGTGTCGAGGCGCGGCAGGGCCTGCTCGACCAACTCCTCGACCGAAAGAGCCCGGGTGGCGCGGACAGTCGAGACGATACCGCCCCCGGCTTTGGCAATCTCGACATAGCTGGCGCCTTCGAGCCGCATCTCGAACTCACGGGCGCGGTTGCCGCCATGCACGATGTGGGTGTGGCAATCGATCAGCGCCGGGGTCACCAGCCGACCGCCGAGGTCGATCTGCTGCGCGCCGTCGACATCAGGCGCTTCCGACGCGGCGCCAGCGAAGACGATGCGTTCGCCCGAGGTGACGACAACGCCGTTCTCGATCGGCTCGACCGAGGGGGTGGCCATCGTCACGAGGCGGGCGTTCCGCCATAGTTTCACGTCGGCGTCGAGGGTGGGGATTGCTGTCGGCATCGTATGTCCGCTTTCAATCGTCCCAAAAGATGTATAGACATAATAAGGTCGATGACAAGAGAGTTTTTCCGTTGTCCCGTCAGGATCGCTCGATGACCAAGCTGTTCGCCGCCGCCGCCTTGCTTCCCACCGGTCTCGTCCACGATGTCAGCGTCGGGATCGAGAACGGGCTGATCACCTCGGTAGAGCAGGGGAGTGCGCCGGCTGCCGCAGACGAGCGCCATGGGCTGCTGGCACCGGCGGTGCCGAACCTCCACAGCCACGCATTCCAGCGCGCCATGGCGGGGCTGACCGAAAAGCGCGGACCGGGAGAGGACAGCTTCTGGAGCTGGCGGACCCAGATGTATCGCTTCGCCCTGTCGATGACGCCCGACGACGTCGAGGCGGTGGCCGCGCAGCTCTATGTCGAAATGCTCGAGGCGGGCTTCTCGCGGGTCGGCGAGTTCCATTACCTGCATCACGACATCGATGGTCGCCCCTATGCCAACATCGCGGAAATGGCGGAACGCATCGCTGCCGCCAGCGCCGAGGCGGGCATCGGCCTGACGCTGCTGCCGGTGTTCTACGCCCACGCAGGCTTCGGGCCGAAGCCGCCGATCGAGGGGCAGCGACGCTTCATCAACGACACCGCTCGCTTCGCCGAACTCATCGTGGCGTCGCGGCGCGCGGTCCGCGGGCTCGAGGGCGCGGCGGTGGGCATCGCCCCGCATAGTCTCAGGGCAGCGACTATCGCCGAGATCAACGAGATCCTGCCGCTCGCCGAAGGGCAACCCGTGCACATCCACGTCGCCGAACAGGTGCTCGAGGTCGAGGATTGCGTTGCGGCCACCGGGGCTCGCCCCGTTGAGCTGCTGCTTGGTGGCACCCCCGTTGATGACCGCTGGTGCCTGATCCATGCCACCCACCTTATTGCCGATGAGGTGGCGGGCATCGCCACCGCGAAGGCAGTGGCGGGTCTCTGCCCGATTACCGAAGCCAACCTCGGCGACGGCATATTTGCCGGCGCCGCATTCGTTGCGCAGGGCGGTCGCCTGGGCGTGGGGTCGGATTCCAACGTCCAGATCTCGCTCGCTGGCGAGCTGCGCCAATTGGAATACAGCCAGCGTCTGGCGCTGCAGAGCCGCAACGTCATCGCGAGGGCCGGACAGTCGACCGCCGCGGAGCTCGTCAATCTGGCGGCGAAGGGTGGAGCAGCAGCCCTCGGGGTGCAGTCCGGCATTGCAGTCGGCAGCCCCGCCGACCTGGTTTCATTCTCGGCCGCCGGTGCGTCCTACCTGCCGCCGGCCGATCAGCTCGACGCTTTCGTCTTCGCTTCCGGCGTGTCGGTGGCGGATGTCTGGGTCGGTGGCAGGAAGCAGGTGATCGACGGCAAACATGTTAAGTCCGACACCGTTCGGCGGCGGTTCGAGTCGACCATGCACCGCCTGCTTGGGGCTTGACCCCATCGGCGGAACATCGGTTAGCTTTGGTTACAAGCACGGGATTGCATAGCGTGAGCACACTAGTGACTGCCGAGCGTGACACTGAAGCCGGCACGCTCCACCAGCGCATCCTCAACGACATTGAAAAAAAGATCGTTTCGGGGGAGTGGCCCATCGGCCACCGCATCCCGTTCGAGGTGGATCTCGCTCGCGAGTATGGCTGTTCGCGCATGACCGTGAACAAGGTGCTGACCCAGCTGGCGCGGGCCGGGCTGATCGAGCGGGTGAAAAAGAGCGGCAGCTTCGTCAGCCAGCCTCACACCCAGTCCGCGGTGCTCGAGATCAGCGATATCCGCAAGGAAGTGGAGTCGCTCAAGCTCCCCTATGCATTCAATGTCCCGCGGGTGGCGAAGCGGAAGGCCCAGGGCGCCGATCGACTGCTGCTCGATGTACCGGTCGGTACGGCGATCCTCGATATCACCTGCGTCCACCTGGCCGGCGGCAAGCCGTTCTGCCTCGAACAGCGCCTGATCAATCTGAGCAGTGTCGAGGGCGCCGACCAGGCGGATTTCACCAAGGTCCCCCCCGGACAGTGGCTGCTAAGCCAGGTGCCCTGGAGTTCGGCAGAGCACCGCATTCACGCTGCAGCAGCGGACGCCACGGCCGCCGAACAACTGGGGATCGAGCAGGGCACCGCATGCCTCGTGATCGAGCGGCGGACCTGGAGCGCCGGCGCTGCCGTCACCCAGGTGCGGCTGACCTATCCAGGGGATCGCCACGCCCTCGTCGCCACCTTCACCCCGTCGTCGTGACCGCGCGCCAGGTCACGCTGAGCTATCGACATTATGTATAGACATGAGCGACTGAAAGTGCTGATACTCGTCAACTGCATCTCTGGGAGGAGGCTGCATGTATAAGAAGTCTGCCTTCGACCTCACGGGAAGGCGTGCCCTGGTGACCGGCGGCAGTCGTGGGCTGGGGCAGGGGATTGCCGTTGCCCTCGCGGCAGCGGGCGCAGAGGTCTGCGTCACCGCGCGCGCCCGCTCCAGCCTCGACGCGACGCTGAGCCAGGTGGCCGCGGCCGGTGCGTCCGGCCGGGCGCTCGAGCTCGACGTCACCAATGTCGCCGGCATCACCGCAGCGATCGGTGAACTCGACGCGGCCTGGCCCATCGACATCCTTGTCAACAACGCCGGCTTCGAAAGCGTCGCGCCGTCGCTCGATGTCGATGAAGCGCTGTGGGACAGCATCGTCGACACCAACCTCAAGGGCAGCTTCTTCTGCGCCCAGGCAGTGGCCCGCGGCATGGCCTCGCGCGGTCGCGGCGGCTCGATCATCAACCTCTGTTCGCTGACCTCCTATGTGGGCGTGCCGACCGCGGTCCCCTACGGATCGTCCAAATCCGGGTTGCTCGGCATGACCCGCGCGCTGTCGGCGGAATGGGCTCGACACGGCATCCGCGTCAACGCGGTCGCGCCGGGCTACTTCCGCACCGAGATGACGGAAGGCTTCTATGCCGATGAGGCCTGGGCGAGCGGCATGCTGGGAAAGATCCCGCAGGGCCGCTTCGGGCTGGCCGAGGATGTCGGCGGCCCTGTCGTTTTCCTCGCCAGCACCGCATCGGCCTATGTGACGGGGCAGTGCCTGGCGATCGACGGAGGCTATCTTGCCTCCATCTGATGCACCGTATGCACAATCCTTGTGCAGAAATGGAAACTGCACAAGTCGTGTTGACTCACGGGTCGATATGTATAGACATTATTGCCGTGGAGCGGCCTCGACGGGCCGCTTGCCAGGGTGTGAGCCTGAGCTATCCGAGGGGAACTTATGACGATTGAAGCCGGCATCGAAGGCCGTCCCGCCCAGGCGACCCGCGTCGCCGTATCGGTGCGCAACGTCGACATGACCTTTGCCGATTTCCATGCCGTCAAGGACGCCTCCTTCGATCTCGAGGACGGGCGCTTTCTCACCATTCTCGGGCCTTCCGGGTCCGGCAAGACCACGCTGCTGCGAATGATTGCCGGCTTTCAGAAGCCCAGCGCCGGGGAAATCTCCATCAACGGCAAGCCGGTCAGCGCCACGCCGCCGCACAAGCGGTCGATCGGCATGGTGTTTCAGAAGCTGGCGCTGTTTCCGCACATGACCGCCGCCGAGAACGTGGCGTTCCCGCTCAAGATGCGGCGCTTCGATGCGACCACCATCCCGGAGCGCGTCCAGCGTTATCTCGATCTGGTCCACCTCGGCGGCTATGCCGACCGCCGCATCCACCAGCTCTCGGGCGGGCAGCAGCAGCGCGTCGCCATCGCCCGCGCCTTGGTGTTCGAACCCGATCTGCTGCTGCTCGACGAACCGCTGGCGGCGCTCGATCGCAAGCTCCGCGAGGAAATGCAACTCGAGTTCCGCCGCATCCAGCGCGAACTCGGCGTCACCACCATCAACGTCACCCATGACCAGCGCGAGGCCCTCGTCGTTTCGGACGAGGTGATCGTGATGGACAAGGGGGTCATCCAGCAGAAGGCGCCGCCGTCGGCGACCTACCGCACGCCCGCCAATGCCTTTGTTGCTGGCTTCATCGGCGTCACCAACTTCATCTCGGGTAAGGTCACCGCGACCTCCGGTGATGCCGTCAGCTTCGATGTCGGTGGCAGCGAGGTGGCCGGCACCTGGGCGGCACAAGGCGCTGCGCCCTCGGTTGGTGCCTCGGTCACCGGCGCGCTGCGCGCCGAGCAGGTCCGGCTGGGATCGTCTGAGGCCGAGCTTTCCGGCTGCCAGACCACCAGTCGCGGCGTCGTCCGCGACGCCATTTTCGAGGGTGAGCGCCTCGTCTACGAGATAGACTTGGCCCCGGGCACGCTGCTGCGGGTGTTCGACCATGATCCAGCGGCTCACAAGCAATTCGCCATCGGGGATAACGTGGCGATGGGCTGGAATGCACGTGACGTGCTGACCTTCCCCAACTGAGCCGCGAGAGCGCTTTCAGGAAAAGCTGCAGCCTTTTCCGGTTCGAAAGCGCGACGAAATCAAAGACCTGGAGCATTTCAAGTGCTTCAGGTCCCGAACAACAGGAGAGAGACCACCATGACTGAGCACAAATCCATCCTTGCCCTGTCCCGCCGCAAATTTCTCGGCGGCGCGGCAGCGCTGAGCGGCATCGCAGCCTCCGGCTTTGCGACGCGCGTATTTGCCCAGGAACCGGCAAAGCCGGCCGAGATCATCGTGCGAGCCTGGGGTGGCTCCTGGGTCGATAGCCTCAAGGCGGGCGTTTCCGACCCCTTCACCGCTGCCACCGGCATCGCCGTCCGGCACGACCTGACCGAAGACAACGAGATCCAGCCCAAGGTGTGGGCGGCGGTGGCGCAGAACCGGGTGCCCCCGATCCACATCAACTGGGATACCACCACCAACGCCACCAAGTCGGCGCTGCGCGGCGTAACCGAGGATCTGTCGGATCTGTCGAACCTCGCCGGCACCACGGACCTCGCCAAGCCCGTCGGGCTCGAGGGCTACCCGATCGTCAACACCTACGGCTACGTCTACGTACTGGCCTACCGTCCCGAGGCGTTCCCGGATGGCGCGCCGACCTCGCTGCAGGTGCTGCTCGATCCCAAGTTCAAGGGCCGCATCGCACTCTACAACGATGGCATCGGCTTTCACTTCCCGGCCCAGGTCGCCGGCGGCGGTAAGCTCGAGGATATCCCCGCCAACATGCAGCCCGCTTGGGACTTCATCCGCAAGGTCAAGGAGCAGGCGCCGCTGCTCGGCGAGGACCCGGATTTCACCACCTGGTTCCAGAACGGCGAGATCGACCTCGCGGTCACCATCTCGACCAATGCTCGCGAAGCCAAGAAGAACGGCGTGAACATCGCCTGGACCGTTCCCGAGGAAGGCGCCAAGTTCGACACCGACGGTCTGTGGATCCCCAAGGGCCTGCCCGAGAACGAGCTCTACTGGGCCAAGCAGTACATCAACTTCGCCATCACCAAGGAAGCTCAGCAGGTGTGGCTCGATGGCCTTGGGCTGCCGGGCGTCGTTCCCGGTCTCACCCCGCCGGCCGATCTCGTCAACGATCCGTCCTACCCGACCAAGCCGGAGGATTTCGAACACCTGATCCGCATCTCCTCGCAGGTTCAGGTCGAGAACGAGAGCACCTGGTTCGGCGAGTTCAAGAAGATCATGCAGGGCTGACGCGCTGCGCGTTCGCTCCCCTCCCCCTTGAGGGGAGGGGCTGGGGGTGGGGGTCCATCCGCGATCACCGGACCACCCCCTCCCTCATTCCCTCCCCTCAAGGGGGAGGGAGGCGACCGCTGCGCGATTTTGACTGAGAGGGACGGCGCTGCTGTGCCGTCCCTCACTACCCCTGAGGAGCACCATGCGAACGTATCGAAAGGCCTATCCGCTGCGCTGGCGGATCATGGACGGTATCGAGGCCGCTGTGGCCGCGGTCTGGCCCAGACGCCTGTCCGGTGCTCTGCCCTACGTGATGGTCTTGCCGGCGATCCTGCTGGTGCTGCTGCTGGTGATCGGCATGGTGCAGATCGCCGACCAGAGCGCCCGGGTCCTCGACACCAGCACCTTCATGCCGTCGGCCGACTACCGGTCGACGAACTACGAGCAGATCTTCAGTAGCGGCCTCTACTGGTCGATCCTGTGGCGGAGCCTCCTCGGCTCGGTGATCGTCACCGTGCTCTGCCTCATCTTCGCGTTTCCCTACAGCTACCTGATGGTGCGCACGCCCTCGGCGCTGCTGCGCAAGTTCCTGCTGATCGCGCTGTTCCTGCCCTTCTTCATCGGCCAGGTGGTGCGCGCCTATGGCTGGCTCATCATCCTCGGCAACCAGGGGGTGGTGAACGAGGTACTGGGGCTGGTCGGCGTTCCCCCCATGCGGCTGCTCTACAACTACCCTGCCGTCCTCTTCGGGCTGGTCCAGTACATGATCCCGTTCGCCGTGCTGATGCTGGCGCCGGCCCTCACCGCCATCCCCGAGGAGATCGAGTCCGCCGCCAGCAGCCTCGGCGCCAACTGGTGGCGGAGCTTCATCCATGTGGTGCTGCCCATGGCCAAGCCCGGCCTGATCGGCGCCGGCCTCGTCGTCCTGACGCTGTCGCTGACCGATTTCGCCATGCCAGCCATCCTTGGCGGCGGCTCGCAGGATTTCATCGCCAACGCCATCTACGACCAGTTCTTCCGCACTTCCGACCAGGGCATGGGCGCCGCGCTCACCATCATCCTCGTCGGCATCGGCTCGCTGGTCGTCGGCATCGTCTTCTCGATTTTCGGGGCCGGTACCCTCGCCATGGGGAGGGATCGCAAATGACCCAGCAACCCCTGGGCAAGTCGATCGTCATCTGGGCAATGGTGGCGCTGGTCCTGATCGTCCTCTCGGCTCCGACCATCGTCGTGCTCGGCGCGTCCTTTACTTCGGGCAACATCATCCAGTTCCCGCCGCAGGGCTTTTCGTTGCAGTGGTATGCCAAGATCGCGCTGGCCGATGACTTGCGCAGCGCCTTCGTCCGGTCGCTGGCCGTGGCGTTGATCTGCACCCTGATTTCCATCCCGGTCGGTACACTCGCGGGCATCGCGCTCAGCAAATATGCGATCAAGTTCGAGCGGACGCTGCAGATTTACCTGCTGCTGCCCTTCACCATTCCGCTGATCGGCTCCGGCATCGGCCTGATGCTGCTATTCGGGCAAATGCGAATCCTTGGGCAGATCTGGCCGGTTGGCCTTGCCTGCTGCGTCATCAACCTGCCGTTCATGATCTGGGCGGTGATGGCGAGCTCGGCGAGCCTCGATCCGGACCTCGAGCTGGCAGCGGCCAATTGCGGGGCAGGGCCGATCTCCACCTTCTTCAACGTGACCATTCCGGGCGTGATGCCGGGGATCATCAGCGGCTCGCTGCTGATGTTCATCCTGGCGCTCAACGAGTTCCTGGTCAGCCTGCTCTTGACCGACGCCCGGACGGTGACGCTGCCGGTGCAGATTTACAATTCGATCCGCTCGATCATCACCCCGGACCTCGCGGCCATCTCCGTGGTCTTCATCATCTGCGCGACGCTGGTGATCGCGCTGCTCGACCGCCTGGTCGGTCTCGACATCTTCCTCAAATCGAAATGACGGTCCGCCGTCCGTACGCAAAGTGAGACGAACCATGTCTGACGTGTCCTTCTATGAATACGCGAAGCTCTCGACCGAGGAGCGGGCAGCGCTGCTGAAGCGTTCCGAGGCCGATCTCTCCGGCGTCATCGAGAAGGTGAAGCCGATCATCGAGGCGGTGCGGACCGAAGGCGACGTGGCGCTTGCCCGGTTCGCCAGGGATTTCGACAAGGCTGAGAACGTCACCGAAGCGACGCTGCAGGTCACATCCGCCGAGTTCGACGCTGCCTTCAAGGCGGTCGACGGCAAGGTCGTCGACGCCATCCAGTTCGGCATCGAGAACATCCGCAGCTTTCACGAGGAACAGAAGCCCGAGACCATGTGGATGAAGGAGATCCGGCCGGGCGCCTATGCCGGCGATCGCTTCACCCCCATTCAGTCGGTGGCCCTCTATGTGCCGCGCGGCAAGGGCTCGTTCCCATCGGTGACCATGATGACCTCGGTGCCGGCCGTCGTCGCCGGTGTGCCTAATCTCGCCATCGTCACCCCGCCGGCGCCCGATGGCAGCGTCGATGCCGCGACCCTCGTGGCGGCGCGCCTCGCCGGCGTCGAAACGGTCTACAAGGCCGGTGGCGCCCAGGCGGTTGCCGCCATCGCCTACGGGACGAAGACGGTGAAGCCGGCGCTCAAGATCGTCGGCCCGGGCAGCCCATGGGTGGTTGCTGCCAAGCGTCTGCTCTCCGGCGTGATCGACACGGGCCTGCCGGCCGGTCCCTCCGAGGCGGTAATCTTCGCCGACGACACCATCGACGGCGGCCTCGCCGCGCTCGATCTGCTCATCGAAGCCGAGCACGGCCCGGACTCGTCGGCCTACCTCGTCACCCACAGCCGGCGCGTCGCCGAGGAGGCGATGGCGGCCCTGCCGGGTCTCTGGGCCAGAATGACCGAGCAGCGCGTCGCCTTCTCACGCACCGTGCTGACCGGCGGCAAGACCGGCGGCATCATCCTGACCTCGTCGGTCGAGGAGAGCTACGACTTCGTCAACGCCTATGCCCCCGAGCACCTCGAGATCCTCTCCACCGAGCCCTACGACCATCTGGGCAAGATCACCGAGGCGTCGGAGATCCTGCTCGGCCAGCACACCCCCTGCAGCATCGGCAATTTCGGCCTTGGTCCCAATGCCGTGCTGCCGACCAGCCGCTGGGCCCGCACCTACGGTCCGCTCTCGGTTACCGATTTCGTCAAGCGCAGTTCGATCGGCTACGTGACCGCCGCCGGCTTCCCGCTGCTGGCGAAGCACGCCCACGAACTCGCCATCTACGAAGGCTTCTCGTCGCACGCCCTGGCGGTCTCGGACCTGCGCCAGAAGTTCGTGCGGTAGCCGATCTATGCGTGCGGTTCGCCTCCATGACGTCAAGGACCTGAGGTTCGAACGGGTCGATGTGCCCGGAACGCCGGGTCCAGGTTCGGTGCTCATCGCCGTCGAAGCCGCTGGGATCTGCGGCTCGGACCTCCACAACTTCTCGACGGGGCAATGGATATCGCGGCGGCCAAGCGTCGCCGGCCACGAGTTTTGCGGCCGGATCGCAGCGGTCGGGCAGGGGGTGTCCGGGCTATCGGTCGGACAGGCAGTGGTGGCCGATTCCCGCTTCTGGTGCGGAGAGTGCTCGCAATGCCGCGACGGCCATCGCAATGCCTGCGAGCGCCTCGGCTTCGTCGGCGAGGTCTGTGACGGCGGCTTTGCCGAACAGGTCATCCTGCCGGCGCGATTGGTGCAGCCTCGGCCCGAGACTATGGATCCGCGCGTTGCGGCAATGAGCGAGCCACTCGCCGTGGCCCTGCACGCCATCAACAAGGTCGCACCGGCGGACGGCGCTGCCGTGCTGGTGGTCGGCTGTGGCACCATTGGCGGCCTCTGCGCGCTGGCTCTCTCGCATCGCCACAATGGCCCGCTCCTCCTGGCGGATCGCAATGCCGATCGGGCGCAGATGGTCGCGAGCGTGACCGGCGGTCAGGTTGTCGATCTCACATCGGACGCCATCGCTGCCGTCAGCCAGCGCCGGCCGCTGCGTTTTGCCATCGATGCCACCGGCAGCATCGCCGCGTTGCGGCAACTGCTCGAGGTCATTGGTCCGAACTCCGTGCTGGGCCTCGTCGGCATCAGCCACGGCAAGCTCGACCTCGACCCCAATCAACTGGTGGAGCGCGAGATCCAGCTCGTCGGCTGTCACGCCTTCAAGGACGAGCTGCCCGAAGCCATCGCCCTGGCCGACACCCTCGGCGGGCAGTTGCTCTCATTGATCGACGAGGAGATCGGGCTCGAGCAGGTGCCGGCCGCCTTCGAGCGGTTGCTGGCCGGCAACGTCAAAGGCCTCAAGACCATCATCTCCATCGGCTAGCCCGGCAGACCCGACCATGACCCAGTTTTCCAGCCGGACGGCGGATATCCGCGCCGCCGCCAAGCACGATGACGGCCGGGCGGAACCGCTGCTCGCGGCGCTTCTCGCCGACCTGTTCAAGATCGAGGCGCGGAATGTCGCCATCAATCGCGACCAGTACAGTCTCAACTCGCTCAACGGCTTCTTCGACACCGCTGACGGCGCCTTCTTCTTCAAGTTCCACCAGGAAGAGGGCGAAGAGCAGATGAGTGGCGAGTACTATCGCGCCGACATTCTGGCCCGGGCCGGATTGCCGGTCGATCAGGCGGTCTACACCTCGACGCTCCCCGGCGAGCAGATCCTCGTCTACCGCCGTCGCACCGATCCGCGCTTCTCCGATGTGCTGCGAGCCCTCGATCTCGAGGATCATGCCGAGGCCCGTGCCGCAGCGGTCTCGGCCGAGGCGGTGCTGAGCGATCGCGTCACGGAGGTCTACCGCGAGACGTTGCATCCGATCACCCCGGCGCAGTCACAGAGCGAGCCAGTCCACCGGCTGTTCTTCGAGCGCCTCGTCGATCCGGTCACCGGCGCCTATCCCGGCGGTCGCCTCAAGAGTTTCTATGTCGGCCAGAGCTTCGCGTTTCCGGGCGTCACACTGAGCTGGGCCGAGTTTGCCGCCGCCAGGCTCATCGTCAACGGCGTTGCCTATCGCCACTCGGTCGGCGAGCTCTTCGATCTGGCGCACCACCGCCTGAACCCGGCCCGCCTGGCTGACGCCGGCGGCGTGGTCGCACACGGCGACGCGCACAATGCCAATGTCTGGTACTCTGAGGGGCAGGGCGGGCCCACCCTGTCGTTCTTCGATCCGGCATTTGCTGGCGAACATGTGCCGACCCTCCTCGCCGAGGTGAAGACGACATTCCACAACATCATCGCCCACCCGCTCTGGCTCTATGACCCCGAGCAAGCCGCTGAACGGTACGCGGCAACCGCGACCTATCGGGACGGCACCCTCGCCATCGACACCGACTGGGCGCTGACGCCGGTGCGCGAGGATCTGCTGCGGGTGAAGGCAGAACGCACCTGGCGTCCACTGCTGCAAGATCTGAAAGACCGAGACTTGCTGCCTGAGGATTGGCGCCAGGTCATCCGGCTGGGGCTCTTCCTCTGCCCGACACTGGTAATGAACCTCCGCGCCGGCAGCGGTCGCCACAACCCGGTCTCCTCGGCCATCGGCTTCGCCAACGCTGTCCGCGTCGGCAGCGAACCCAGCGCCGGCACGGACTTCATCACCGCTTTCCTCGATTCGGTGGAGCCCGGTTAGGCGTTGATGGCTGGGCGACGCAGCGCCGCCGACGGTGACACGACGTCCCAACGACTGCTTATGACCCGAAGCGGACGCCTGCGTTCCAGGCCAGCCAAAGGGCTGCAGTGATCGAGGCGGCTGCGCCCGTTCTTCTCTACAAGAGCTTGCGAAAGTCTTTGTATCGAGCTGTTTGATCCAGGGGTTCGTCCTGACTCACAGGGTGCTGTTGCCGCCATACCAACTAGTGGGTATGGTGCGGTATGCACGAGTCACGCCTCAAAATTCTGAATGCGACGCTCAACGTCGTCCGGGAGAAGGGCTACCACGCCACCCGCATCGAGGATGTCTGCGCCGCAGCTGGCCTGACGAAGGGCAGTTTCTTTCATCATTTTTCCAGCAAGGAAGAATTGGCCATCGCCGCGGCCACCCACTGGGATGTGGTCACCGGAACCCTATTCGCCTCGGCGAGCTACCATTCCGCACCGGAGCCGCTCGACCGGCTGCTGGGCTACATCGAACTGCGGAAAGCCCTGCTCACCAACACGATCCCCGAGGCCACCTGCTACGCCGGCACGATCGTGCAGGAAGCCTATGTGACGCATCCCGCCGTTCGTGAGGCCTGCGCCAACAGCATCGTGTTGCACGCGCGGACGCTCGAAACGGATATCGAGGCGGCGATTGCCCGCAGCGACCACAGCGGCGAACTCACAGCCGAGAGCCTCGCACTGCACACCCAGGCGGTCGTGCAAGGCGCGTTCATCCTCGCCAAAGCGCTGGACGGTATGCCCGCCGCGCTCAACAGCCTCGATCATCTAGCTCGCTACTTCCGGCTGCTCTTTGCTGCGCCGGCGAGACGGGTCCGCAAGACGATTTCAAAGGAGAAGTAAGATGCCCCATGTCACTTCTGCGGACGGCACGAGGATCGCCTACGACCGGAAAGGCACTGGCCCGGCGGTGATCCTTGTCGGCGGCACCCTGGACGACGGCGCTGAGAACGCGCCGCTGGCCCGGCTCCTTGCCGACCATTTCACGGTCTACAATTACGCACGACGTGGCCGGGGCGCCAGCGGCAATACACCGCCCTACGCCTTGGCGCGGGAGGTGGAAGACCTCGACGCGCTGATTGCGACAGCCGGCGGCTCAGCTCACGTGTACGGCGCCTCATCTGGCGGCGCCCTCGCGCTGGAGGCAGCAGCGGCAGGTTCGGCGATCGACAAGATTGCGGTGTGGGATGTGCCGTACGTGATCGGGGACGACCTGTGGCCGAGGTTCAACCAATACCTCGCGGACACCCACGAGGCAGACAAAGCCGGCCGGGACGAGGAGCTCCTGGAACTGTTCATGAGGCTTACCGGCGGACCCGACGCGAACATCGCGGCTTACAAACAGTACCCGATCTGGGCCTCGTCCGTTGCGCTCGCCCATACGCTCGTCAAAGACGCCGTGATCCTCAATGACTACAAGATCCCCACGAACCGACTTGCCCGCATCACTCAGTCGGTCCTGGTGACCACCGAGGGTCCGACCACCGAGCCCCAGTTCGCAGGCCTCCCCACCGACTTCTTCGACCGCGCCGCGAAAGCGATAACCGCCGCGATCCCCCAGACCGAACGACACACGCTCGACGGGCAGGGACACGTCGTCGCCCCCGAACTCATGGCCCGTGTACTGAAGACGTTCTTCAACCAGTAACCCGTCGACTGATCAGGTCGCGAGCGCGGGTCGCTTCGGAACGCAGGCCCATCGGCCACGTCAGCGTCGTCGGTGAGCGGCGACTCCTGATACGGCGACCTCCAGTCCGAGCTGAACCCAACGTCCGCAGCTCCGACTACGTCTTGTTCAATCGAGCTAGCACCGCGTCCGTCACGTCGGCGCCGAGCCGATAGGAAAACGCAGTGACACTCGTCAGGTCGTCGCTCAGCGTGCAGTCGAAAGCGAGGCCATACCACCGTTCTCCGGAGCGGAAGATCGCGCCGCTCGCTGTGAGGCGCGTGCCTGTCATCTCCGACCTGGCATAGGCTTCTGCCATCACCACGTCGGGCTCAAAGCGTTCCCCGGCATTTCCGATCTGGGCCAGGGCCTCAATGTTGCAGGTTTGCGCCAGCCGCTTTTCGGGCGGCAGTGTTTCGAGCATCGCGCGCGCCCGCGCCATGCTGGGAACGCTCAGCATCGCCTCGAGATAGAAGCGTTTGGCGCTGCGCAGCGCGCCCAGCTCAAGGGTCGCGACATCGGGCTCCGCCGCCGGAGCAGGCGGGGCTGTTCCTTCCGCCATCTCGCCAGTGTCGGCCGTGACTGCGGTGAGGGCTCCATCCGGCGCGCTGGCCGGGGCAGTCAGTCCCTTCACTCTGGGACGCGACAGCGGTATCGGGGGCTCCTTTTCCGAAGTCTCCGAATTCCGGACCGGCTCCGATACTGCGGTGGCGGAGGCCTCGGGCACGGTCTTTGGGACCGCCGCCCCGGATGGTGTTTCGGGTGGAGATATCTCCGCCGCCGATGGAGTTGGAGCGGTTGGCTGCTCTGCCGGTGGTGGTTCGGCCGGAGGTGGTTCGGCCGGGGGTGTCTTGGCCGGCGGCAAGGTCGCCGAAGCCTCCTCCACTGGCTTCTCCGCAGGCGGCTCGCTGCTGCTGATCGCCTCCGGGGGCCGCACCAATTCGACGTCGATGGCCGCTGGCGGTGTGGCCTCGGCGCTGTCAGGCGGCGGCTGCCAGAGGAAGAACACCAGCACCCCCACATGCAGCAGTGCTGAAGCCATCGTGCCCCAGACGGTCGATGGGTTACGCCTTCGCGGCTCGGGGAGCGCCGGCTCGGGCGGCGTGACTTCGCTCATGGTTCAGCCTGCCACGACGATTGTGGGCGTCCGGTGCGAGGAGCACGAGCATTTTCGCTCGCCAGGGACTTACTGGCAACGGCCAGGAAGGGCCCGAATAATGCTCGGGCGTCCGGGCCTCCGCTTCTGGCGCATAGCGGATGCGTCTACCAGCCTCGGCTCGGATGGAGGCCTGCAAGCTCCGGCGCCTGCCGCCTTAGCGATGGTCGGGGCAGAGTGATTCGAACACTCGACCCCCGGTTCCCAAAACCGGTGCTCTACCAGACTGAGCTATACCCCGAACTATCGCCCTTCCGTTATCGGGAGTTGCTGCAAAGCGCAAGCAGGGCAAGCCATTTGGCGCCCGGTTGACGTGAGGCGGCCTCTGCGTCGACAAGAGCGCCATGATCGATCTAAGCAAACCCTGGCCGTTTGGCCTCTCCCGTCGCCGCGCGCCCTGGTTCGTCCTGGGCTTCATCGTCTTGATCGCGGCGCTGCATCTGCTTGATCGACCGCTTTCTGCTTGGGGGCAGGGGCTGCCGGACAATGTCCGTGCGGTGTTCTTCTGGATCACCGAGTGGGGGAAATCCGACTGGATCCTGATCCCCACCTTCATCGCCTGGCTTACAGCCTGGTTGCTCTCGCTGCTGACGCGCGACAACCTTCGTTTGGCGCTGCAGGAACTGGCCGCGCTCGCCGGCTTCATCTTCCTCGGCGTCGGCCTTCCTGGCCTCGTCTCGACGCTGCTGAAGCGCGCCATCGGCCGCGGCCGGCCTGAGACCTGGACCTCCGAAACGCCGCTCAGCTTCCAAAGCTTCAACTGGAGCGCCTACGACTACCAGAGCTTCCCCTCCGGCCACTCCACCACTGCCTTCGCCTTTGCCGCGGTCGTGGCATTCCTGTGGCCGCGGGCGTTCTGGCCGGCGATGCTGTTTGCCGCCGCCATTGCCGTGTCGCGCATCATTGCCGGTGAGCACTACCCCACCGACATCACCGCCGGCGCGGTGCTCGGCGTGCTTGGCGCCTATGCGGTACGCCAGCTCTTCGTGTCGCGCGGCTGGCTTTTTGCCAGCACGGCAAGCGGCACGGAGCGGCGGCCCTTCGCCGCGCTCCGCACGCTGTTCGTCAGGCGATAGCGCGGTAGCGCTCGAGCGCCGCCGCCATATCCGCCTTCAGGTCGTCGAGGTTCTCGAGCCCCACATGCACCCGGAACATCTGTCCGGGCGCGTTCCACGGCACGGCAGTGCGAATGTTCGACGGATTGAACGGGATGCAGAGGCTCTCGTAGCCGCCCCACGAGTAGCCCATGCCGAACAGCTCGAAGCCGTTGACCATCGCTGCCAATGCATCACGCGAGCGCTGCTTCAGCCGGAACGCGAACAGGCTCCCGGCGCCGCTGAAATCGCGCTTGAAGATAGCGTGATCCGGATGGCTTGGGAGGGCAGGGTGGTAGACCTCCTCCACTTCCGGCTGCCCCTCGAGCCATGCAGCGAAGGCCAGTGCCGCCTCGTTGTGGTGCTTCATCCGCACCGCCAGCGTCCTGAGCCCGCGCAGCGTCAGGTACGAGTCGTCGGGCGAAACCGCCACGCCGAGGATGCGGTGGGTGCGCTTCAGTCGACCCCACAACTTCTCGTTGGCCGACACCGTGCCCACCATGGCGTCGGAGTGCCCCACGAACATCTTGGTCGCGGCGTGCATCACCATGTCGGCGCCCAGCTCGAGCGGCCGGTGGAACAGCGGCGTGCCCCAGGAATTGTCGACGATCACCGTGATGCCACGCGCATGGGCCGCCGCGGCAATCGCCGGCAGATCCTGCATTTCGAAAGTCAGTGACCCCGGGCTCTCGACAAAGATCGCCTTGGTCTTGTCGGTGAACAGCTCGGCGATGCCGGCGCCGATGCGCGGATCATAGTAGCGAGTCGTCACTCCGAACCGGGTCAGCCCTTCGCTGGCGAAGGTCCGCGTCGGCTCGTAGGCCGAGTCGGTCATCAACAGCTCGTCGCCCGCCGAAACGGCGGCGAGCAACGCTGTCGAAACCGCTGACAGCCCCGATGGCGCGACGATAGTGCCGGCCGCCCCTTCGAGCTCGCTGATCAGCTCGCACAGCGCCCGGGTCGTCGGGTTGTCGTTCCGCCCGTAGCGGTAGGGCGCCTTGTAATCTTCCAGTTCGTCCAGCGACTTGAACAGGATCGTCGAGCCACGGAACACCGGCATGTTCACAAAGCCCAGGTGGTCGTCCGATGCCCGCCCGCCATGCGTGAGGACGGTCGCGAGGGATGCGGGGGTGCCGCTTTTCCCGTGATTATCAGTCATTTCAAACTCTGCCCAAAACGCAGTCACCAGAGAAATATGGGCAAAAAACAGTCAGGTTTGCTGCCCCATTTCGGCCATAGCGCTTGACGCAACCGTCAATTGCCGCTTCGATGCTTAACAGCATCACATCCGCCCTCCAAGGCGGAGGTGCCGTCGGGCAGCAGGCTGGGGCCACGGTGCCCGACGAACAGGGTCAGGAAACAAGGTTATAACAATGATCAAATCGCTTCTTTCCGTCGCGCTTGCGGCAGGCCTCGGCCTTTCCGCATCCGCCGCCTTCGCGCAGACGACAACCTCGGCGACGCTCGACGCGGTCAAGGCCAAGGGCTATGTCCAATGCGGGGTGACCGGCGGCGTGCCGGGGTTCTCCGCTCCGGACGCGAACAACAACTGGTCTGGTCTGGAAGTCGATTACTGCCGCGCTCTGGCGGCCGCGATCTTCAACAATGCGGACTCGGTCCGCTACACGCCGCTCACCTCGCAGGAGCGCTTCACCGCGCTCAGCGCCGGTGAAATCGATGTGCTGTCGCGCACCACCACCTGGACCATGAGCCGCGATACCCAACTGGGCATCAAGTTCATCGGCACCATGTTCTATGACGGCCAGGGCTTCATGGTCCGCAAGGCCGACAACATCGCTTCGGCTCTCGATCTCAGCGGCGCCGCCGTCTGCATCGAGTCCGGTACCACCACCGAACTGAACGCGGCCGACTACTTCGCCGCCAACAACCTCGAGTTCAACACCGTGGTGTTCGTCGATCAGGACGAAGTCGTGAAGGCCTACGAAGATGGCCGTTGCGACGTCTACACCACTGACTCCTCCGCGCTCGCCGCCGAGCGTTCGAAGTTCGCCAACCCGGCTGACCACATCATCCTGCCGGAGATCATCTCCAAGGAGCCGCTCGGCCCCGTGGTGCGTCAGGGCGACGATGGCTGGTTCAACATTGCCCGCTGGACCTACTACGCGCTGCTCGAAGCCGAAGAGCTGGGCGTCAGCTCGGCCAACGTCGACGAGATGCTGGCTTCCGACAACCCGGCGATCAAGCGCCTGCTCGGCGTTGAAGGCGACTTCGGCACCCCGATCGGCCTGACCAAGGACTGGGCCTACCAGATCATCAAGCTGGTCGGTAACTACGGCGAGGTCTACGACAAGCATGTCGGCCCGAACACGCCGATCGGCCTCGCCCGCGGCCTGAACGCCCTGTGGAAAGACGGCGGCATCCAGTACTCGCCGCCGATCCGCTAAACCTTCTGCAGCCCGGCGCTGAACTCCAGCGCCGGGCTGATCGTTTCCGGCGAGCGGCAGGCGGAACCCGCATACGCCGGTATTTTTCTTCTCCTGGGCAGGGAGATGCATAGCTCATGGCATCCATCGACACGGCGCAATCACCGCCGCGGGGCTTCTCATTCAACGATCCCGTCGTGCGGGGCGTCATCTACCAGGTCGTCGTCGCGGTACTGGTGGTGGTGTTCCTCGTCTGGATCGTCAACAACACCGCGATCAACCTCAAGGCGCAGAACAAGACCTCGGGCTTCGACTTCCTGTGGAAGACGGCCGGGTTCGACATCAGCTTCACGCTGTTCCCGTTCGATCGCACCTCACTCTACTGGCAGGCGTTCCTCGTCGGCCTCACCAACACCATTCTCGTCGCAGCGATCGGCATCTTCTTTGCCACGGTCATCGGCTTCACCGTCGGCATCGCGCGGCTGAGTTCGAACTATCTGGTGTCCCGGCTGGCGACGGTCTACGTCGAGACCATCCGCAACATCCCGCTGCTGCTGCAACTGTTCTTCTGGTACTTCGCGGTGCTGAAGACCATGCCCGCGGTGCGTGACTCGCTGGCCCTGCCGCTCGATACCTTCATCAATCAGCGCGGCCTGTTCGTGCCCAAGCCGATCCCTGACGAGCAGTTCGCCTGGGTCTGGGTGGGGCTCGCCGTCGCCGTGGTGCTGTGGATCGCCCTGCGGCAATGGGCCAAGGCGCGCCTCGAGCGTACCGGCAAGCGTTTCCCGGTGTTCCTCGGTGGCCTCGCCCTGACGCTGGTCATCGTCGGCCACGTCTGGGTGGTGAGCGGCGCTTCCGTCACCTTCGATCCGCCGGTGCTCAACCGTTTCAATTTCAAGGGCGGCCTGGAGCTGCCCCCTGAGCTCGTGGCGCTGGTCTTCGGCCTCTCCATCTACACCGCAGCGTTCATTGCCGAGCTGGTGCGTGGCGGCATCCAGTCGGTCAGCCACGGCCAGACCGAGGCGGCGCAGGCGCTGGGCCTGCAGGATGGCGACCGGCTACGGCTGGTCATCGTGCCGCAGGCAATGCGCGTCATCATCCCGCCGCTGACCAGCCAGTACCTGAACCTGACCAAGAACTCGTCGCTCGGCGCTGCCATCGGTTACCCCGAGCTGGTCAATGTGTTCACCGGCACGACGCTCAACCAGACCGGCCGCGCCATCGAGGTGATCGCGCTCACCATGCTGGTCTACCTCATCCTGTCGCTGGGCACTTCGGCGATCATGAACTGGTACAACGCCCGTGTGGCGCTGGTTGAACGCTAGGAGCGGCAGATGACCGATATCGCCTACGTCCGCTCCGAGATCGAGAAAGCCCAACCGGCCCCACGCAGCCAAAGCGGCATCGTCGCCTGGCTGCGCAAGAACCTGTTTGCCAGCGTCTCGGACACCATCCTCACCATCATCGCGGTGCTGCTGCTGCTGTGGCTCGTTCCGCAGCTCTACGGCTTCCTCATCGGCCGCGCCGTCCCTCCGGGCGGTACGGTCGAGCAGTGCCGGGTCGAGAACGTCGGTGCCTGCTGGGCCTATATCGCCAGCGAGATCGAGTTCTTCATCTATGGCTTCTACCCGATGGCCGAATACTGGCGCCCGAACATCGTGTTCGCCATGCTCGCGCTGATCGGCCTGCCGCTGCTGTGGCCGTCGGCGCCGTTCAAGATCGTCAACGCCATCCTGTTCTTCGTGGTGTTCCCGATCGCCGCGGTGGTCCTGCTGTCGGGTGGCATGTTCGGCCTGCGCTACGTGCCGACCGAACAGTGGGGTGGGCTCCTCGTCACGCTGATCATCTCGGTGGTCGGCATCAGCCTGTCGCTGCCGATGGGGATCCTCCTGGCGCTTGGCCGGCAATCCAAGCTCCCGATCATCAAGACCCTCTGCATCGCCTTCATCGAGCTGATCCGCGCCGTGCCGCTGATCACCATCCTGTTCATGGCTTCGATCATGCTGCCGCTGTTCATGCCGCAGGGGATGACGGTCGACAAACTGGTGCGCGCCCTGGTCGGCGTGACGCTGTTCGCTTCGGCCTACATGGCCGAAGTGGTGCGCGGCGGCATGCAGGCGATCGGCCGTGGCCAGTACGAGGCGGCGGCCGCCCTCGGGCTCGGCTATTGGCAGCGCATGGGCTTCATCATCCTGCCGCAGGCGCTCAAGCACGTGATCCCCGGTATCGTCGGCAATTTCATCTCGCTGCTGAAGGATACTTCGCTCGTCTACATCGTCGGCATGAAGGATCTGCTCGAAGCGGTGAAGACCAAGAACGACGCCATCGAATGGGCATCGCCAACGCAGTCGGTCACCGGCTATATTTTTGCCGCAGCCGTATTCTGGGTGCTCTGTTTCTCAATCTCCCGATACTCCCGATACTGGGAGCGCCGGCTCAACACCGGCCACAAGAGGTAGCTGATGTCAGACGTGTCTCCAGTCGTCGTCGATCGCGATATCGACACCACCAACATGCAGGTTTCCAAGACCGAGGTGGCGGTCGAGATCATCGGCATGAACAAGTGGTTCGGTGATTTCCACGTGCTGCGCGACATCAACCTCAAGGTGATGAAAGGCGAGCGTATCGTCATTGCCGGGCCGTCGGGCTCCGGCAAGTCGACACTGATCCGCTGCATCAACCGCCTCGAGGAGCACCAGAAGGGGCAGGTCATCGTCAACGGCGTCGAGCTGACCTCGGATCTGAAGCGCGTCGATGAAGTGCGCCGCGAAGTCGGCATGGTGTTCCAGCACTTCAACCTGTTCCCGCACCTCACGATCCTGCAGAACCTGACGCTCGCGCCGATCTGGGTGCGCGGCGTGCCCAAGGCGCAGGCCGAAGAAACGGCGATGATGTACCTCGAGCGGGTGCGTATCCCCGAGCAGGCCGCCAAGTACCCGGGCCAGCTCTCGGGCGGCCAGCAGCAGCGCGTCGCCATCGCCCGCTCGCTCTGCATGAACCCCAGGATCATGCTGTTCGACGAGCCGACCTCGGCGCTCGATCCGGAAATGGTCAAGGAAGTGCTCGAGGTGATGATCAGCCTCGCCGAGGAAGGTATGACCATGCTCTGCGTTACCCACGAAATGGGTTTCGCCCGCCAGGTCGCCAACCGCGTCATCTTCATGGATCAGGGCCAGATCATCGAGCAGAACGAACCCGAAGCGTTCTTCTCCAACCCGCAGCACGAACGCACCAAGCTGTTCCTCAGCCAGATCCTGCACTAGGGGGCTGGCAATGGCTGACAGGCCGGTGTGCAAAGAGCACCCCCACCCCCTGCCGAGCTGTCGCACGCCATATGCGGTCGCCCTGCATACAGCCGGCCATGATGCCGCCTTGACCCGGTCACCCTCCATCGGGATATTGCGCGCCGAGGGCGAGTTGGAGCAGCGTTTAGACCATGACGGTTCAGGCCGTTTGGCGTGGCCTCGTCCGCGTCATCCTATCTATCGCGGTGTTGATGCCGTCGCTCGCCTCGGCGCAGCCCGCCCCGCCGGCCGTGGCCGGCCCGACGCTGCAAGCGATCCGTGACCGCGGCCACCTGATCTGCGCCACTGCCGACCCGCTGCCCGGTTTCGCTCAGCCCGGCGCCGATGGCCGCTGGACCGGCTTCGATGTCGATTTCTGCCGTGCCGTCGCGGTTGCCGTGTTCAACGACGCCAGCAAGATGGAGTTCGTGCCGCTCTCGGGCGATAGCCGCTTCGCCCAGTTGCAGACCGGCAGCATCGACCTCATCGCCCGCAACGCCCCCTGGACCATGCGCCGCGACACCGGCTACGGCGCCAGCTACGTTGCCACCTCGTTCTATGATGGGCAGGCAATCATGGTGCCGCAGTCGCTCGGCGTCGTCTCGGCCTATGAGCTCGACGATGTCCGTGTCTGCATCGTCGATGCGCCCGAGGGGTTGGCCAACCTGCGTGAGTTCTTCTTCGGCACCCAGGCAACCTATACCGAGGTGCTGTACGAGGACCGCGAGGACCTGACCGTCGCCTACCGCGAGGGCCGCTGCAATGCTGTCTCCGCCTCGGCCAGCTTCCTCAACGCCATGCGCCGCAGCCTGCCGGAGCCGGCGACCCACCGCATCCTGCCCGAGCGTATCTCCAAGGACGCCTTCGGCCCGGTGATCCGCTCCGGCGACGACCAGTGGTTCGATATCGTCGAATGGACCCTGTTCGCGCTCATCGATGCCGAGGAAGCCGGCGTCACGTCGCTCAATATCGGCTCGCTCGCCGCCGCCAAGACCCACCGCATCCGCCGCCTGCTCGGCCTCGAGGGCACGTTCGGCCCCAGCATCGGGCTCGACCCACTGTTCATTGCCAATGTCATCAAGGCTGTCGGCAATTACGGAGAGATCTTCGAGCGAAACTTCGGCCCCGCCACGGGCGCCGCCGTGGTCCGCGGCCAGAACGCGCTGTGGATCAATGGCGGCCTGATCTGGGCCCCGCCGATCGAGTGAGGGGCGCCGGGCGCACCTCTACCCGAAAACCACCGACACCCGGCGGTTGATGGCGCCCTTCTTTTCGATCTTGCCGAGTCGCAGCGGGCCGATCTCGCTGGTGTTCCTGACATGCGTGCCGCCGCAGGGCTGCAGGTCGACGTCGCCGATCCGGACCAACTGTACCCGGCCCTGGCCCATCGGCGGCCTGACGTTCATCGATTTGATCAGTCCGGGATTGGCCTCGAGCTCCGCGTCGGTGATCCACTCGGACGAGACCGGCAGCGCCGCCTCGACCAGGTCATTGAGCTTCCTCTCGACTTCGGCAGCGTCGGGTACATCGGGCAGGTTGAAATCCACCCGCCCCTTGTCTTCGCCCACCGAAGCACCGGTGATCGGGTAGGGGAGGACCACTGTCACCAGATGCAACGCCGTGTGCATGCGCATCAGCTTGTGCCGGCGCTCCCAGTCGAGATGCGCGATCACCTCGTCGCCGACCGCCAGCGGCGCCTGGCCCTCAGCCGGCAGGTGCACGATCACCGTCTTGTCGCCATCGGGGTGGATGGTGCCCCCGAGGCTGACGAAGCTGCCGTCGGCCCGCTCCAGCCGCCCGGTGTCGCCGGGCTGACCGCCGGACGTCGCATAAAAGATCGTCCGGTCCAGCACGATCCCGCCCTCAGGGGTGATCGCCGTCACTAGCGTCGGCAGCGAGCGGACATAGCTGTCCTCTCGAAAAATGAATTCAGTCACGCAACAGGCTCCGCCTCAACGACTGACTGCCAGTCTATGGGCGTCCTCTCTTCAAGCCAATGCGGCACCGGCAGGTTCTTCGAGCGCAGGAACTCGGGGTTGAACAGCTTGCTCTGATAGCGATTGCCATAGTCGGCGAGGATGGTGACGATGGTCTTGCCCGGCCCAAGGTCGCGCGCCAGCCGAACTGCCCCCGCGATGTTGATGCCGGACGAACCGCCGAGGCAGAGCCCCTCGTGCTCGAGCAGGTCGAACACGTAGGGCAGGGCCTCGCTGTCGGGGATCTGGTAGGCGCGATCCACCACGATATCTTTGAGGTTCGCGGTGATCCGGCCCTGGCCGATCCCCTCGGTGATCGAGTTGCCCGAACTCTTGAGCTCGCCAGTGGTGTAGTAGCTGTAGAGCGCTGCGCCCTCGGGGTCGGCGAGGCCGATCTGGATGTCCGGGTTCCTGGCCTTCAGGGCCATCGAGATGCCGCCGAGCGTACCGCCCGAGCCGACGGCCGAAACGAAGCCGTCGATCTTGCCGCCGGTCTGCTCCCAGATTTCGGGGCCGGTGGTCTCGATATGGGCCTGGCGGTTCGCGGTATTGTCGAACTGGTTGGCCCAGATCGCCCCGCCAGGCAATTCCTTGGCCAGCTTCTCGGCCAGCCGGCCGCTCAGCTTCACGTAGTTGTTCGGGTTCTTGTAGGGTTTTGCGGGGACCTGGATCAGTTCGGCGCCGAGCAGCGTCAGCGCGTCCTTCTTTTCCTGGCTCTGCGTCTCGGGGATCACGATCACCGATTTGTAGCCCAGCGCATTGGCGACCATCGAAAGCCCGATGCCGGTATTGCCGGCGGTACCTTCGACGATCGTCCCGCCCGGCCGCAGCAGCCCGCGCTTTTCGGCGTCGCGGATGATGAACAGCGCGGCGCGATCCTTCACCGACTGCCCCGGGTTCAGGAACTCCGCCTTGCCCCAAATCTCGCAACCCGTCGCGTCGGACACGCGGTTGAGCCGGATCAGGGGCGTGTTGCCGATGGCAGAGATAACGTCGCGGTGGTTGGTCATGGGGCCGGGAGGTGGGCTGTGGAGGTTGGCCTGAACCTAGGCGGCCGCCTCTCCACTGCCAAGGCTTAAGCGGCGGAATGGTATGGGATTTTCCGGCTCGCGGGAGAAAGGGCAGGATTTCGCGCAGTCATCTGGATTGACGGAATTTCGGACTTGCCCACCAAGGCGCTAGAGCGCCTTGAACGCCTCAAGCGCCCTCTCGCGCGAAACGATCAGGTCGACGATCGGCGCGGGGTAATTGAGCGCTGCAGCATCCGGCGTCTCCCACGGGCGGTGCACCAGCTTGTCCGGCAACCCGGCAACCTCGGGGACCCAGCGTCGCACATAGTCGCCGGTCGGATCGAACCGTTCGCCCTGCGTCACCGGGTTGAAGATCCGGAAGTAGGGCGAGGCATCGAGCCCGCTGCCTGCCACCCATTGCCAGTTGCCGGGGTTGTTCGCCGGGTCGGCGTCGACCAGCGTGTCCCAGAACCATTGCTCGCCGGTCCGCCAGTCGATCAGCAGGTTCTTGGCGAGGAGCGACGCGGTGAGCATCCGCACCCGGTTGTGCATCACCCCGGTTTCCCAAAGCTCACGCATCCCGGCATCGATAATCGGGATGCCCGTCCGCCCCTGTTGCCAGGCGGCGAGCGCTGCGTCGGCGTGCCGCCACTTCAGCCCTGCATACTTCTCCACCATAGGCACGGTGGCGATATCCGCGCGATGATAGAGCTGATTGTAGTTGAAGTCCCGCCAGGCGAGTTCGGAGAGGAACTTGTCGATTGCCGAAGCCTTGGCCGGCGCATGCTGGGCTATCGCCTGCGCCGCGTGCCAGACCTGCCGTGGGCTGATCTCGCCAAACGCCAGATGCGGCGACAGTCCCGACGTCGCCGCCTTCCTGGGGATGTCGCGATCCCCGGGGTAGTCGAGCACCAGTTCGTCAAGAAACCGATCGAGCCGCTGGCGCGCTGCCGCCTCGCCGATCTGCCAGTGCTTGCCGAGCTTCCGGCCCCAGTCCGCCTCGCGAAAGGCGCTGTCGACGCGCTGCGGCTGGATCGCGTCACGGTGGTGGGGCCGAGGCAACGGCTTCGCAATCTCCCGCTTCTTCAGTGCGTTCCAGAACGGGGTATAGACCGAGTAGGGCTTGCCGGTGCCGGTCGCCAGTTCGAACGGCTCGACCAGCACATTGGCGGCAAAGCTCTCGGTTTCGATGCCCTGGCGCTTCAGCCTGGCCTTGATGCCGGCATCGATCTCCCGCTCCGCCGGTCCATAACGACGGTTCCAGTACACCGCGTCGGCGCCGTGCGCGCCGATCGCCTTGAAAAGTTCTGTCTCGGCCTCACCTTCGACCGTGTCCAGCGGCATGCCCAGTTGCGCCAGCTCCCCCGCCAGCCGGTTGAGGCTGTTATGCAACCACCACCGGCTCGCAGCGCCGCGCCGCCGCAGCCCGCCATCGGTCGCTTCGATGTGGATGGCGCGCGCCCGGCCGTGCTTCAGTGCCGCGTGCAAAGCCGGGTTGTCGACGATCCGCAGGTCGTTTCGAAGCCAGACGAGTGCCGTTCCGGTCATGGAATAGATTTTCCTTTGCTCGGTATCCCCGACGCAGCCGTTCTTGTCATGACGATCATGCGACAAGCTCCACCTTTACAACGCCAGATACGCGCAAACGGGCGGAATAGTTGACGTTTTTGGTAGTCTAGTGGCGCTTGCCGCCCTTGTTGTGAGCGCGTATTTCACTGCCGTTGAAACATGGTTCCCCAGCGCCAATGAGTTCCGTCGGCCCGCGTGGCCTCAGCCACCTGAAGTCCCTCGAGTCCGAAAGCATCGAAATCTTCCGCGAAGTCGCGGCAAGCTTCGAGCGGCCGGTGATGATGTATTCCATCGGCAAGGATTCGTCCGTGCTGCTGCATCTGGCGCGCAAGGCCTTCTTCCCCAGCCGCATCCCGTTTCCTCTGCTCCACATCGATACGACGTGGAAGTTCAGGGAGATGATCTCGTTCCGCGACCGCATGGCAAGGGAACACGGCTTCGAGCTTCTGGTTCACACCAATCCTGAAGGGCTGGCCGGCAACGTCAACCCGTTCGACCACGGCTCGTCGCGCTACACCGACATCATGAAGACGCAGGCGTTGCGCCAGGCGCTCAACGCCGGCGGCTACGATGCGGCAATCGGCGGCGCCCGTCGCGACGAGGAGAAATCCCGCGCCAAGGAGCGCATCTTCTCGCACCGCAACGCCCAGCATGCCTGGGACCCCAAGAACCAGCGCCCCGAGCTCTGGCGCATCTTCAACACCCGGTTGGCCCCGGGCGAGAGCATGCGCGTCTTTCCGCTGTCGAACTGGACCGAACTCGACATCTGGACCTATATCTATTCCGAGGGCATCGAGATCCCGCCGCTCTACTTTGCCCGGCCCCGTCCGGTGGTCGAGCGCGCCGGCACCCTGATCATGGTCGATGACGAGCGCTACCGACTCGAGCCCGGCGAGCAACCGCAGGAGGAAATGGTCCGCTTCCGCACCCTCGGCTGCTACCCGCTCACCGGCGCCATCCGCTCCGACGCGGCCGACCTACCGTCGATCATCATGGAAATGCAGGCATCCCGCACCTCCGAGCGCGAGGGCCGGCTGATCGACAGCGACCAGGCCGGTTCGATGGAAAAGAAGAAGCAGGAAGGGTACTTCTGATGGCCAGCGTACCCATGACCGCACCCTCAGCCGAAACCGCGCTCGATCTCTGGCTCGCCGAACAGACCGACAAGGGCCTGCTGCGCTTCCTCACTTGCGGCTCGGTGGACGACGGCAAGTCGACGCTGATCGGCCGGCTGCTCTACGACAGCCAACTGATCCTCGATGATCAGCTCGCCAGCCTCCGCAAGGAGAGCCGCAACCGCACCACCGGCGACGAAGGCATCGATTTCTCGCTGCTGGTCGATGGGCTCACCGCCGAGCGCGAGCAGGGCATCACCATCGACGTCGCCTATCGGTTCTTTTCGACCGACAAGCGCAAGTTCATCGTCGCTGATACGCCCGGCCACGAGCAGTACACCCGCAATATGGCGACCGGCGCCTCGAACGCCGATCTGGGCATCGTGCTGATCGACGCCCGCAAGGGTGTGCTGACACAAACCCGCCGCCACAGCTTCATCCTGAGTCTGATCGGCGTGAAGCACGTCGTGCTGGCGGTCAACAAGATCGACCTCGTCGGCTACGATGCGGACGTATTCAACGCCATCGAGGCGGAGTACCGCGCTTTCGCCAAAGATCTTGGCTTCGAGACGCTTGTCGCCATCCCGCTCTCGGCGCTGAAGGGCGACAACATCCTTGACCCCAGCCCGCAGACGCCCTGGTACAATGGCCCGCAACTGGTGCCGTACCTCGAGAGCATCGAGGTCGCGACCGATCGCGTCACCCAGCCGTTCCGCTTCCCGGTGCAGTGGGTGAACCGCCCGAACCTCGATTTCCGCGGTTTCTCCGGCACGCTGGCTTCCGGCGAGGTGAAGGTCGGCGATGACATCCTGGTCGCCGCCTCCCGCAAGCCCGCCAAGATCGGCCGCATCGTCACCATGGATGGCGATCAGCAGCGCGCCATTGCCGGCGAGGCGGTGACGCTGGTGCTCGATCGAGAGGTCGATATCTCGCGCGGCGACGTGCTGGTGCACCCCGGCGAGACGCCGGATTACTCCAACCAGTTCCAGGCGCGCCTCGTCTGGATGAGCGACGAGCAGGCCATCCCCGGCCGTTCCTACCTGCTCAAGCTCGGCGCCCAGCAGGTGCCGGCCTCGATCACCGCCCTGAAGTTCAGAACTAACGTCAACACGCTCGAGCAATCGGCTGCAAAGACTCTGGAATTGAACGAAGTCGGCACCGTCACCATCGCCACCGACAAGCCGATTGCCTTCGACAGCTACGGCGACAATCCGCTCTCGGGCAGCTTCATCCTGATCGACCGCATCAGCAACGCCACGCTGGGCGCCGGGGTGATCGAGTACGGCCTGCAGCGCGCCAAGAACCTGAGCTACCAGTCGTTCGACGTGAACCGCAGCGTCCGCGCCGAGATGAAGGGCCAAACGCCGCAGATCGTCTGGTTCACCGGCCTCTCGGGCTCCGGCAAGTCGACGGTCGCCAACCTGATCGAGAAGCGCCTCACCTCCGAAGGCCGGCACGCCTACATCCTTGATGGCGACAATGTCCGCCACGGCCTCAACAAGGATCTCGGCTTCACCGACGAGGCCCGCGTCGAGAACATCCGGCGGGTCGCCGAAGTGGCACGGCTGATGGCCGATGCCGGGCTGATCGTCATCGTCTCGTTCATCTCGCCGTTCCGCAACGAACGCCGCCTGGCGCGCGAAGTGGCAGGCGACGTGAAGTTCACCGAGGTGTTCGTCAACACCCCGCTCGAGGTGTGCGAAGCCCGCGATCCCAAGGGCCTCTACGCCAAGGCGCGCCGCGGCGAGATCAAGAACTTCACCGGCATTTCAAGCCCCTACGAGGCGCCCGAGAAGCCCGACATCGTGCTGCACGGCGCGCTGCAGGACCCGGTGCAGATGGCCGATGACCTCTATGCCCGCGTCTTCGAGTGGGACACCGGCTATTCGATCTAGAACGTCCCTGGAAAGCGGATTAGGCCAAGCTGGGCCCCATTTCTCGGCCCGCGCCGGCCGAGAGTTGGGTCCCAGCTTTCGCTGGGATGACATCGTGGGTGGGGAGATGCTGGTGCGCGCATCGTACCACCACACTTCCTGTGAACACCTCGCCATCGGCTGGCGCCGCCCTCCGATCGATGCGACAATGCCGGTCGGGTTGATTGGCTAGTATCTCATGCGCAACGCGTTCCGGCTCCTGTTGTGGCTGCTGCTCCTGTGGGCATCGACCGCTGCCGCGTACGCGTCCTTCGATGATTCGAAGCTCTGGTTCGAACGCCTGAGCGACGAGGAGCGCTCGGCAACGCAGACCGACCTGATCCTGCTCGGCCACTATCAGTACCTGGTCGACGGCCAGTTCGGCCGCGGTACCTTCGACGCCATTGCGGCGTTCCAGAAGAGCCAGGGCAGGGCGACGACCGGCGTTCTCACCGATTTCGAACGTCGCTCGCTGCGCGAACTTGCCGGGCAGGTGGACAGCAAGTTCGGCATCGAGCTGGTCAGCGACACACCGGCGCATGTCGCCATGATGATCCCGCTGCGGCTGCTCTCGATCCGCAACCCGACCGACGCCGGCACCTCCTATGTCAGCGAGGATGGCGAGTTTTCGCTCGAAACCATGCATGTCTCGCTCGCCGACCAGTCGTTCGAGGCGCTGTTCGACGTGATGACCAGCCCCGATCCGGAGCGCACCGTCACCTATCGCAGTTTTGGGGCAGGGCGGTTCGTCGTCTCTGGCCAGATCGGCGACTATTCGTTCTATACCATGTTCGTCAGCGCTGCCGGCGAGGCGGTCGGCTACTCGCTCGCCTGGGGCAAGGACTACGCCCATGAGGGCGCGGTCACCTCCGTCTACATTGCCTCGCACTTCACCCCGCTCGGCAACCTGCCGCCGCCTGATGAACTGAAGAAGGCCGCGGGCACTGGCGGTGCACCGCTGCGCGGTGCCTTCAGCCTGCCCGAGGATCAGCCGGACCTGATCGTCCTCAATGCCGATATCACCGACCAGACCCCGGCGGAGTTCGATCGCGCGCTGGCGGCCCGGCCGGAGGTCCGCGTCGTGGCGCTCAACAGCCCGGGCGGCTCGGTCGATTCGGCGCTGAAGATGGCCTACGAGATCCGCAAGCGCGGGCTGACCACGTTCGTGCCGCGCGACATGGGCTGCTACTCGGCCTGTGCCTATATCTTCTTTGCTGGTGTCGATCGGCAGGCCGAGGGTGAGCTCGGCGTGCACCAGATCTCGGCCGAGGTTGCCGACCTGGTGCTGGCGCAGACCACGCTGGGCGATGTACTCGATGCGCTCGAGGCATTCGGCGTCCACCAGCAGGTCATCTCGCACATGCTGCGCACGCCACCCGACGACATGTACGTGTTCAGCACGGCTGAACTGACCGAATTCGGTATCCTGAATGGCGATCCGCTGAGCATCACAGTGGCCCTTGAACAACCACAGGAGGCGCCGGGCAGCAGTGGCGCGGCGATCGTGCACCTGTCGAGCCAGTCCGACGCAACCGAGGCCGAGCGGTCGCGGGCCTATGTAGAGGGCCGCTGGAGCACGCTGTTCGGCGAAGCCAAGCCCGAGGTCGAGACCGCCGGCAACGTCTATCGCGTCCAACTGCCGACCCCCTCGCTCGAACGCGCCAACGCCATCTGCGCCGCCATCAAGGCCGACGGCGGCGGTTGTTACGTGACGGCAGCGGGAAGCTGATCGCCGACGGTGAAGGTTCGAACAAGCCCCTCGGCTGAAAGGCCGAGGGGCAACTGCCTGTGCAATCGGCTGCCGTGACTGATCGCTTAGTGAATGAAGCGCGGGGCACCGGGGGCCGGCTTGCCGCCGGGCACCACGATGATCGCCAGCAGGGCGGTCACGCCGGCGACAATGGCCGAAAGTGTCAGGGCGTCAACAAAGCCGCCGGCAACCGCCGGGGCGGCAAGGCTGGCCGTCGCGACCGCAGCGAGGATGGCCGCGCCCATTGCTCCCCCCAACTCGTGGAACGTGTTGACGAGACCGGAGACGACGCCGGTTTCGTTCGGACCGGCATGGGCCATCGCTGTCGTTGTCGCGCTGACGAACACCATGCCCAGGCCGAGCGCGGTCGTCGCCACCGCGACGATCAGCAGCATGGGCGAGCCGAGTGCGGTCGTCGCGAACGCCAACGACGCGGCGGCGGCGAAGAGACCGATAACGGCGACGGTGCGACCGCCGAGATGGCCGACGGCATGGCCAGCAAGGTGGGCGCCGATGATGGTCGCGACCGCGACAGGCAGGAAGCCGAGGCCGGTATCGAGGGCGGTCCAGCCGAAGCGGTTTTGCAGCGCGAACGAGAGCAGGAAGAAGGAGCCGACGAGGAGGCCGGTCGCGACCAGCATGAGCAGCGCTCCGGCCTGGATCGGCCGGCGGGCCAATAGCTGCAGATCAACCAGGGGCTTGGCGGCGAAGCTCTCGACCACTGCAAAGAGGCCAAGGATGATTACCGCGGCGCCGATGAACAGTAACCCATTGCCGGCGGAGCCGATCTGGGCGATGCCGATGATGAAGCTCGCGGTGCCGAGCGTGGCGAGGATCGCGCCGATCACGTCGAACTTGCCGTCGCCAAGTCCGCGGCTGGCTGGCACGACCAGCGGTACCGCCACGGCAACGAGGATGCCGATTGGCACGTTGACGAAGAAGATCCAGCGCCAGCCCGGACCGGCCGTGAGGAGGCCGCCGAGGAGCACGCCAACCGCAGCGCCGGAGCCCCCGATGGCGCCCCAGACCGCAAGGGCGCGATGTCGCGAGTGGCCGGTGAACAGGCGGGTCACAGTCGAGAGTGCGGAGGGGGACAGGAAGGCGGCGCCGACACCCTGAGCCGCGCGGGCGGCGAGCAGCATGGTCGCATCGGTGGCGAAGCCCGCAGCGAAGGAGGCAACGGTGAAAACGACCAGGCCAGCCATGAAGACGCGCCGCGAGCCGAGGAGGTCCGCAGATCGACCGCCCAGCAGCATCAGCCCGGCGAACGGGATGGCATAAGCCGCGATGGTCCAGGCGGCGGAAGTTGCAGAAAGACCTATGTCGCGGCTGAGATCGGGCAGTGCGACATTGATGACGGTGATATCGAGAATCAGCATGAACTGGGCGAGGCAGAGCAAAGCCAAGGCAAACCAGCGGCCGGGCACGGGGGCGTCCTCGGGTGCGGCGGGGTGGTGGGCTTGGGCGGATGGGTGATGGTTCATGGACGTTCCTAACATGAACATGTATGTTTGAGTTAGCGATTGAACATATACATCTGTGTTTGAGTTAGTAAAGGGCTGATGATGCCGACGACCGACGGTGAACGCGCCAGGCGCTCTGATGCGCTGCGCAACCGAGACGCGATCATGGATGCGACGTTGGCGTGTCTTGCGCTCAACCCCTCCGCCAGCATGGCCGAGATCGCCCAGGCGGCCGGCGTTGGCAGGGTGACGCTCTACGGACACTTTTCCTCGCGCGAGGAACTGATCGACGCAGTGTTCGAGCGCACGATGGCCAAGGCCGAGGCGGAGTTGTCGGCGGTCGATCTCGACGGCGACGCCCGACGGGCGATGCGGCGGCTCGTCCGCAGTTCGTGGCGTATCGTGGCGGCATCGCATGCGCTGCTGGGAGCCGCGGAGGCGGCTCTGTCGTCCGAACGCATCCGCAGCCATCACCACCAGCCGATGGCCCGCGTCGCCGCGTTGATCGCAAGGGGGCAGGCAGAGGGGAGTTTTCGCACCGATCAGCCGATCGAGTGGCTGACCGCCTGTTTCCACACGATCCTGCACGCCGGGGCGACCGAGGTTCGGGTCGGTCGCCTGACCGAGACGACGGCGGCCGAGATCATTCCCGACACCGTGACTGCGCTGCTCAGTCCACCGCGCTGACGGTCGAACTGACCGGAGTGCGGGCCGAGCTTTGGCTCAGGCCTTGCCGGATGCGGTTTCCTCAACCACCACTGGCCGCCATCAAAGCCGACGGTGGCCGCTGCTACGTGACCAGCGCAGGCGGCTGGGCCGTGCGGCCGGTGGCAATGGCCGACTATCTGGTCGGACCAAGCCGCTCCAGAGCTTCAGTGAAGCCATTGGAACTCAACACAAACCTCACCGGCTTGCCGGTTGTGGTGGGGACGACGATGGCGGAGATCTTCGCCGCAGTATCGAGCTTGCTCAGGTAATCCGGCGCAAGGATCGCTTGAACGACGCACTTGCCGGCGCCGCATTGGGCGAATGGCACGGTCCGAAGCTTGCCGTCTCCGATATCGAGGGTCAGGCCGCGATCGGTTGCGACATCGGCGGGCGTGCGCCAGGCGGCGTGGACGACGCCCTCGGCATCACGCCACACCGTCCACGCGAACACTATCCCTTTGGACTCTTTGGCGGAAAGCTGCTGCTCCATGTAGCAGGCAGTCCCGGCATCGGCCGGACAGATCACGAACCAGTCCTTGATCTGCTCGACCTTAGGGCTCGCGGCAACAGGAGCGGTGCCCTGCGCAGTCGGCGGGCTAGCTGAGGGCGTCGGGTCAGTCGCCGTGGCCGGAGTGGCGTCTACAGCCGCAACAGTTGGAAGCGATTGCCTCCACAGGAGGTAGCCGACGGCGGCCCCGACGACGAGCACCAAGGCAAAGGTGATCGAGAGGAGCCAGGCGAGCCATGGACGTCGGCGCCGCCGCTGGCCTTCGTCGCTCGAACGGCGGCGTGGGACCGCCTCGCCGTCCGGATCGTCCTCGAACTGTGGCTCGACTCGCGATAACCGCGGCATTGGCAACCGGTCCTTCGCCTTCAGGTCGCGCGTCGCCCGGCACGGTTGCGTGCGCGCCCGGCAGCCATGGGCCGCATCACTTCAGCTTCTCATAGACCGCTGTGAACCCGACCAGTGACATCTCCAGGGTCACCGACTGCTTGCTCATGCTCTGGAACACGATGTTGAGCTTCTGCCCGTTTTGCATCGCGGTGAGCGTCTCGGGTGAAACTGCGCCGCTGCCATAGCAGCCGCTACGGTCGCAGGTTTGCAGTTCCAGTTGCTGCGCCGCTGCTCCGTCGATGTTGAAGCCGATCCCCGCCCCCAGATAGATGCCCAGCGGCACTGAAACCTGCAGGCTGGGCGCGGCTCCGTCGGGCGGAAAGCGCAACGAAGCGGTGCCCACCACCTGGCGGTTGCTGCCAACGAAGGCGCGCACGATCATCGTGCACTCGGCGCCCGACGCGCGGGCATCGGAAACGCAGCGACCGCTCCACTGCGCGGTCGGCGCCGGTGCCGTATCGGCCTCGCCACCGAGAACCGGCTCCTGCGCCGAGGCCGGAGCCGCAGCAAAACTCATTACGACGGCCACGATATACAGAAAACTGCGCAGTCCCATCTGCGTTCCCTCGTTTCCACGCCCCTGGCACGCAGGATGTACAGAATGACGATGAAAGCGCAAGTCCGGTATTACCAAAACGTCGTCTAAGTCTTTGAGATATACTGTAATCAGCGACTTTTCTATCCGCGAATTTTGCCGTATCGTGCGCCGACAACTGGCAGCGCGCGAACATGGTACGATCGAAGAACAAGCCGGCGACAGAACCTGCTGCAGCGTCGGTCGTCGCAATGGCGAGATCTTTGCAACCAGCGCTGCAGCGTCATCTGGTGATCGTGCACCAGCCGGGTTGGCAGGCTCTGAGTGACTGGTACGAGATTGCGCAGATGGTGCGCCGCATTGATCCGACAACCGGCGTCGTCATCGTCCGTGCCGATCGTCCCGACCCCCGGCTGCAGAAACAGGCTGCGACACTTCCCAGTCTGGTGTTCTCTGCCGGGCCGCTCGGCAAGTTCATGCCAGAGCGAGGCAAAGTCTATCACGGCCGTCCGATCCACAAGTTCGAGCAGTTGCATCGCCTCGACCGGGCGGGGGTGCGGGTACCACCAACCACCATGCTACAGCCCGACACCAGGCTTGACCCAGGCGTTTGGGGCGAGTTCGTCGTGGTGAAGCCGACCGATATTGGCAGTTCATCGCATGGTGCCGGCATTCAGCTGATGCGCACCGAGCGCGTTCGCTACATCCGCCCCGAGGACTATCCGGACGGTCATCCGGGCCGCAAAGGGCCGATGGTCGTGCAGAAGTACATCGACACTGGGCCGCGTGTAGGGGTCTACCGGGTTCTCACGCTGTTCGGCGAGCCGCTGTACTTTCAGCACGTCGAGAGCAGGCACAACCGGGTCGGCCTCGACGCTGCCGATGAGCGGATCGAGGCGGAAGTTATCGCCACTCAGAGCTTGTCGCAGGAAGAGAAGCGTAAGAGCTTCGTGTTCTACGCCGATATCGCGGCACTGGCGCGCGCCGCCTATCGGGCCGTTCCCGAAGCTCCGCTACAGGGCTGCGACGTCGTCCGCGATGCAAGAACGGGATTGCCCTACATCCTCGAGCTTAACCCCGGCGGGAACACCTGGCACTTTTCCTCGGACTTTCAGGCGCCGATACGCGCTATGGACGGGGCCGAATTCGAGGCGCAACGACGCTGGCACCTGGACGCCTTCGGCACAGCGGCGCATGTGCTCGCCGATGTGGCGCGCCGCGAAGCGATTTAGCCGGCTCACTATCGAGACTCGTCTGAGGCTATCAGGGGAGCCCCACCGCCGGGCTGGTGCTATCGCACAGGATAGGTGTGGCTTGCTCGCCGGTTCCGGGGCCGTCCTGTCGCTCCCTCGTCGGCTCTTCTCCTATGCGAGCCAACAAAGCAGGACGACATGCATCTCCCGAAAAAGAAAGGGCCGGTCCAAGGACCGGCCCTTCTAGCTTTGGAGGCTAGTCTTAGAAACCCTTGCGTATCCCGGCCTTGGCATCCACCGAGGTGAAGTCCTCGTTGAACTTCACACCCGCTGAGCCGAAGGCCGAGAAGCTCCGGTCGGCGCTGTAGACGGTAGCAGTGCCACTGAGTTCCCCGAAGACACCGCTGATGCCGTCGCTGAAGGTGGTGCTGTTGATGCCGTCGCTGATGGTGATCTGGTTCGCGTCCTCGAACTCGTTCCAGATCTTGCCCATCACCGAGACTTCGGTGGTGGTGTCGCCCGGGGTTCCGAGCGTCACGCCGGCACGGGCACCGATGCCGCCCTGCAGGCTCGTCCCGTTGCTGAACTCGACCGAGGCGCCACCGGCGTCGAAACCGTCGAGCTGGGTAGAGACGAACGCTACGGACGCGATCGGCTCGAAGAAGGCGCTGTCACCGAGCTCCATGCGATAGCCCGTGTTGGCGAGGATACCCACGCTGGTCGAGGCCCCCGAGACTTCGAAGCCCGGGCTGATAGGCGCGGTGTAGGTGACGGTGAGCAGGTCGGCCTTGACCTCGGCGTCGGCGTAGAAGCCGCCGCTGGTGAAGGCAGCATAGGCACCAATCACGCCACCGCTATAGTCCGCGGCCGCTCCGTAGCTGTCGAAATCGAGGTTCGAGCCGACATAGCCGCCGAACACGCCAGCCCGCAGGCCATCCTCCCCACCGCCCATCGGCTGGAAGTCGGCGCCGCCGAGGATGGAGAAGGTGTTCTGCACGAAGCTGGTGTCGATGGTGACCGGAGCGCCGGGCGGGATGTCCTGAGTGACCTCGGTGTTCTGGTCGGTCCAATTGCCCGTGACCTTGGCCCAGACCGCCGCACCCGGAGCGGCATCCGGAGCAACCGGCAGTTCGCCCACAGGCAGATCGGCACCGGCGCCACCACTGCCCGAAAGCGGGAAGTGATTGCCGTAGACGTGGTCGGCAACCACACCTGCCGTATCGTGCCAGATGTTCTGAGCGGCCGTGATCAGCGTCGGCAACTGCGCCGCCTGCGGCGCCCAGCCGCTCTCGAGCACGAAGTACGGGTCGGGGGCCTCGCCTTCCTCGTAGAGGTACCAGGCGTAGAAGCCGTCCTGGATGGCGCCGACGCCGTCGACACTGATGTACCCCTCCGACGCGGAGTCGATGTACATCGTGTCGCCCTCAACGCAGGCCACCTCAAAACACATCATGTCTTCGGGATTATTGTCCCACGACGCATAAGCCACGTAGATCTTGTCACCCAGAAGGTCAGTCCCTTCCGAACCAACCTTGTTGATGATCAGGCCGGTACTACCCTCGATCTCGTCTTCGATCTCAAGGAAGTCGGCACGCCAGGTCGACGGATCCATTTCGTCGATGGCGCTGGTCTGCGGGCCGAAGTTCACGTCAAGCCCAACGAAGCTGGTCAGGCTGCCATCCTCGGCGCCGCGGAAGTTATGGTCGATCCAGGTATAGTCGCCCGTACCGTCATCGATCATGCTGAGCAGGCCGGCCTCGGCGTGGAAGCCATCGTCGTAATAACCGCCGTTGGTGAAGTTGTTTACCCCACCGAAGTTGGCCGTCTCGTAGGTGTCCCGACCGAATGCCGTCTGGATCAGCCCGGCATTGTCGATCCAATCGTTGGAGCTGCCGTGCATCTCGGTGCCCCACTCGCCGTTATCCGTGACCAGCCAGGTACCGAAATTCTTGATGCCGTTGCCATCGACGTCCGGCCAGTCGCCGGTGTGTCCGTCCATGTTCACACGACCGATCATCACCCCGTAGTTTTCGGTGTAGGTCCGGCCGCCACGCGTCCACATCAGCATGTCGGAGGCGGCATCGGCGTAGAGGTCGAGATTGGCGATGTCGCCCGCCTGTCCGCCGCTCCAGACAAAGTCTGTGACATCGGCGTAATCAGTCTCGAGCTGCTCGATGTCGGCCGCATCGAGAGGATCAACCGGAACATTCTTGGCGTCCGGCGCTGTCCAGCCGCGCTCGAAATACGGAATGTTGCCGCTGGTCATCAGGCCAAGGTTGACGATGTCACCACCCGCGCCTTCGTCGTTGGACGTCTCGAGCCGGATCACCGGCTGCTGCCAGTCGCCGTCGCCGACGATGACGCCGCCGACGCCGTTGCCGATCCAGGCGCGCTCGGACTCGATATTGATTGCCCTGTCGGCGCCCCAGATCAGACCGCCATCGGTGCCCCAGTTCGGATTGAAGTCTTCGCTTTCTGGATCGGTATTGCCGCCGAAGTCGCCATTTGCGACGCCGGCCCAACCGCCATAGCCATCATACGAGTCGACTTCCCGGATCTTGATGGCATCGCCATAGAAGCCCTGGATCCGTCCGCCGCCGTTGCCGACGAAGGCGTCACCCCTCCAGGTGTCGTCGATCTGTACGCCATCCTCGCGACCGTAGATCGTGCCACCCCAGTTGTCGACGGAGACGTTGCCGTCGGCGTTCCTGACATAGACGCCGTCGTCGTCGCCCCACATCAGACCATCGGCGTTGTTGAGGTAGACCGCCTCGTAGTTGTCGCCATTGAAAACGCCCTCAACGCCGCTGACATGGACCGCATCGCCGTTGACGCCGACAATCAGTCCTCCGGGTTCGATCAGGCGGTCGAAGTCGTCGGTGTAGCTACCGTTGTTGATTTCAACCCTGCCACCAACATTGTAGATGTTGACGCCACGCTGCTCACCCCAGATGCCCATGGTCGGAGCAATGTCGTTAAACAGGAAGTCGGTATTCAGCAGCCCCCCACCGGCGCCATTGTATACCCGCGGGTCGAGGCCGGACAGGTCAGCGGCAACATCAAGCGTGCCGCCATTGTTGATGCGCACGTCGCCGCTGACGCTGCCAGCGTAGATACCATCCTCGTTGACGCCAACGATCAACCCGCCGGGGCGGAGGACATCATCACTGGGATCCTCGTCCGTACCGTTCCAATCGTAGTACGCATCATTGTTGATCTGGACGTTGCCGTTACCGTCGCCGACGCCCTGGACGTCATACACATAGATGCCGGTATTGTAGCCCGCGATGATGCCGGCGCCGTTGTTGTTGACCTGAACGGCGTTTCGATCTGGGTTCGTGTTATCAACGTTGTAGATGTTGATACCGTGATTACCGAGACCAGCGATCAGGCCGTTGCCGTTGCTGATCTCCGTCCAGATGATGTCGTCGTGAACGTAGACGCCGTCAATGGCACCGATCGACGACATATAGCTGTGGTTCTGCAGTTCGAAGATGAGGCTGCCGTCCTCGTTGCCGCCGGTGGCCTCGATCGCGGCCCCGTCCAACCCCTCAACGTGCCCGTTATTCTCGATACGAATGTGGCCATCGTTGCTGTAGGTGTTGCCGACGTAGATGCCGTTCGTGCCGCCAATAATGCTGGCCGGATCTAGGTTGGGATCGTCCCAACTTTCAATCCGGAACACCACCGGGCCGTCCTCTGATCCAGGGTTCAGGATGGCAACGCCGTCGCCGTCGTCATTGTTGATGGAAGAGTTGGGATACAAGCGAATTCCGTCGTTCTCGGTCGAGTAGCCGTCCGCGTCGATGGTGAGGGCGGCGCCGGGGTCGCTTATGTCCAGAACGAACGGGTTGTTGTTTGGGTTCGGCCCGAGGTCCACCTGGAACGTGCCATTCGGCAAGAGAGTAATCGTGTTGGTGTTTTCCGGGCCGGCGCAGGTGTAATACGTGCTCGGGTTGGCGTTGCAGGCCGCGGCGAATGCCGGAGTAATGCCGAACAGCGCCCCGCCCATCGCGCCTGCCATCAGTGCAGTACTGCCCAGAAGCCACGAGCGCTTGGTCCGCGGTGCGTGAATTACCTTGAATTCGCGCCGCGCCGCTCCGCGAGCACCCTTCGTTGTCTTGCGCTTTGTCATAAACGACATGCAGTCCCCCGTCCTTCTGGTGCCGACGGCGCCAAACGTCTTTTGGGCGCCTGTGGCCGATTACCACGCGATAGCGAAATGCTTAGGTGGACTCCGCGATTACAGCAAGGAGAGTCTAACAACTCGTTCAAGGACTCCATCTGGAGTCTTCATGGTGTTGCAGGTGAGCCACAACTGCAGGGCTGCCAAGACGATGGATAGCGTTATCATGTAGAGAGATGTAGTTCATCTGCATCACGTCGGTTGTTCGCATGAGATCGACTCTAGGCGAATCAAGATCGTCTGTTGGACGACTCGATCGTCACGAAATTGACGCGGTGGCGCCTCGCCATCGTCGCCACGGCGGCGAGACGGTGCCAGAGTGGCCGTGGGCGGCGGAGGGCGGTATGCCAGGCATCCATCGAGTGATAGTTTCCATCCTGGTGGTCGCGATACTCACGGTCGCTCTACCGGTTTGGAGCCCGCTGCCTAGCCAAGCAGCCGGAAACCTTCGTGCCGGCCCGGCCGGCCCGGAAGGCGGACCGCAGCGCGAGCAGCTGTGGCTGGTGCCGTCACCGCTCAAGGGGGTGCTGATGCACTCCACCCTCTACAGGCCGCCGGGCGACGGACCGTTTCCGCTGGCGGTGATCAACCATGGCTCGGACGAGGACCGGGCACGCCGGGCCAGGGTGGCGCTGCCGTCCTTCCCGGCGCTCACGGCTTGGCTGCTGGCGCGTGGCTATGCCGTGCTGCTGCCGCAGCGCCCCGGGCACGGCATTACTGGTGGACGGTACCTCGAGGGGCAGGGGGCTTGCGGTAATCCGGACTTCAGGCGCGCCGGATTTGCTGCCGCCAATAGTATAGAGAGCGCGATAGACTTCATGCGGGCACAGAATTTCGTCGAGCCCGGCGGTATTGTAGTCATCGGAAACTCGGCTGGCGGTTGGGCTGCACTGGCCCTAGCGAGCCGCAACCCGGCCGGGGTTGCTGCGGTCGTCGATTTTTCCGGGGGGCGCGGCGGCCGCGACCGCAACAAGGCGTACAACAATTGCGCGCCCGACGAGCTGGTCGCCGCAGCCGCTGCCTACGGACGGGCGGCCCGAATTCCGACGCTCTGGCTCTATGCGGAGAACGACACCTACTTCGCGCCCGAGTTATCGCGCCGGATGGCCGATGCCTTCAGCACCGCCGGCGGCGACGCGGAGTATCACCTGCTTCCGGCGGTGCGCGGTGATGGGCACGCACTGATCTCGACGGCCGGCCGGGAGGCGACGTGGAAGCCACTGCTCGAGGCGTTTCTCGATCGCGTTGTGCGCAAGAAGCGGCAGAACTGAAGCAGAGCCGAGGCGTAGGACCCGCGAGCAACGCACAGCGACGCGCAGGCAAAAAAAGACCCCTCGGCCGGATAACCGAGGGGCAGTTGGCTCGCGTCTCAGAACTGGAAGTTGAGCCCGGCGCGAACGACGTGGAACGCCACTTCGCTGTCGGCGGAGAAGTTGAAGCCGTCGCCGAAGTCGGCGTCGATGATCTGTTCGCTGCCGAGGTCGGTGTAGAGATACTCGGTCTTGAAGGTGATGTTGTCGGTCAGCGCGTACTCGATGCCGGCGCCGATGGTCCAGCCGAAGCGATCGTTGGTGATCGACTCGTCGATGACGGTCTGCCCCACGATGGTGCCGTTGATCGACGATGTCGTCTGGGCCCAGGCGAGGCCGCCGGTGGCGTAGACCACGAAGCGGTCGTTCACCCAGCCGATGCGCGGCCGCAGCGTGGCGAACCAGTCGAGGCGGGTGCCGAGGTCGAAGTCGGCGGATTCGCCGGGCGGCAGGAACGCACCGGTTTCGTCGGTGATGTTGAGCGAGACGCGGCCGTCGATCGACGAGCCCTGGATGTCGCCCTCGATGCCAAGCAGGACGTTCTCGTTCCACTGCCAGTTGTAGCCGGCCTGTATGCCGCCGACGAAGCCCCCGGCGGTCACGTCGGCCGAGCCAGTGGCGAAGATGACCTCGCCAGGCCCCGGAGGAACCAGGGCCGGCTCGATCTCCTCCTCGGGCTCCGGCCCGATGATCTGGAACGGATGCTTGAACACCCCGCCGCCATAGCCCGCGTTGATGCCCGCGTAGAACCCGTTCCAGTCATAGAGCGGGGTAGAATAGATCGGCTCGATGATTGGGAGATCGGCCGCAACCGCGCCGGTGGCAAAAACACAGGTTGCACCGAGAGCTAGAAGTCTCGTCCGCATAGTCAATCCTCCAATAATAGAGCGTAAGACGCCCCATGCACTGAAGAGTTTAGGTGGAATCGTCGCTGGAGTCCTTAACGAGACAGCAAATGCCGACTGTTGTTGCATTTTCGACAAACAGGCGGCAATTGTGCGGAATGGCGCCGATCGTGATATGTTGCTGTTCTCTCAGCGAGAATCGAGCGGTCGCGGTGGCGATTGTACGGTTTCGAACAATGTGAACTTGCAATAACCTGCGTTCTAGCGCGGGTGTTGCCAAATTTATGACGCATTTTGGGCAGCGCACGGGCCCACCGCGCGGGGGCGCGGCGCGAAGCAGTGGCTGCGGAACGACTTAGCGCTCGTCGCCCGCCGTGACCGGCTTCTCCTCGAGCGCAACGAGGGAGGTTTCGACGTCATTGTCGATGCCCCAGTCCAGCGCCTCGAGCTTGAGCGTCTCAAACAGCACATCTGCGCTGACCTGGCGGCCGTCGAGATTGGCGAGGACGGATGAAAAACGTGCACCCAGATCGGCGGGTGCATCAACACCGGTTGCAGAGACCACGGCCACACTTTCTGAAAGGGAGCGGCGAAGTCGGACGAGCCCCCGACTGTTCGGGCGCGGGCCTACTGCAGAATCTTTTAAGGAACGCTTCTTGGACAAAGTACAATTTCGCTTTCATTCGGAAAGCGCGCTGTGGGCCAAGCAACAGAGCTTTAAGCGCAGTTTTCTACCGCGCTCTAACGGTACCTACCTGAACCCACGATGAAAAGCGCCGCCCGCCACATATTGGGCAGGCGGCGCCGTCATTCGGACGGAAGGGTTAACTAGTTGATGCCGGCAAACGTGCAACCCAATCACCCAGCCGGGTGAGGTTGCCGCCGAGCTTGGCGTGCGCCAGCGGGCGCAGCGGGGCGACGAACGCGTCGGTTGCTGGATCGGGGGCGTGGCGCAGCAGCGGCTCCACCCAGGCGAGCATGAATGGCTCGAGCGCCTGTTTGCCGGTCTGGAACGTCTGCTCCTTGCCGTTGATCTTCTGGACGATCGAGGGGTCCTCGATGGCTCGGAGGCTGAACGCGGCGATGGTGCTGAGCTTGCCATCGCAGGCCGCATAGCCGTCATAGCCCGTCGCCTTCAACAGGTCCGCCGTAACGATCAGCGGCGCGGTGGCGTGGAGCTGATAGTTCAGCGCCTTGTCGGCCCGGTTCATCTCCAGCGGCAGGCTGCCATCCGGCGAAGCCTGGCAGGTAACGAGCTCGAAGCTGCCCTTGGCCCAGTCCAGCATTGCGCTGTCGCCATTCAGCCGCCCGATCGCCGCGGCCGCGAGCCCGGCCCAGGCACGCAGGTTCGCCCGCTTGGCGTTCTTTGGGGCGTCATTGTCGAAGAACTGCTCCATCGCGGTGGCCACATCGGTGAGCCAGGCGACGACGCGCGCGCGCTTGGCCGGATCGAGGGGGCCGGCGGTCTCTGCCTGTAGCAGGGCTATCGCCAGCCCCGCATAGCGGGCCGGGATGGCGAGCTTGACGTTCAGCGTCTCGAGTTCAGTGAGCGCGCCGGCCGCCGCCCATTGGTCGAGCCAGTCGAGCACACATCCGCCGCGGGCCGTGTCGCCGTCCATCAGCGCCGTGTTGGCCATCTTCATCAGTTCACCGATGAACTTCTCGACCGGCTGCAGGGCGCGATCGACTTCGGCATTCGAGACCTCGTCGATATCCGAGCGGGTCTTGCTGTCATCGGTGTAGCGGCTGCCGAAATTGAGCGCGACCACCGGGGCAGGGACCGCCGGGCAGGCGAACGGTTTCTCCTCTGCGCGCGGCGCCGTTGTCCCGAATACCAGCGTCATCGCCGCGATCAGTGGAAGCGCAGTCCGCATCTCAGTTCTCCACCGCCATCGACGCCAGCAGCCGCTGCGCTTCGGGATTGCCGAGTCCGGCCGCATCCTTCAGCAACACGGTCGCCTGCTGGATCGACGGTTCGATGCCGATGCCCATGGCGTAGGCCTTGGCCAGTTCGACCATGGCGATGGCGTCGCCGCCTTCCGCCGCACGTTTCAGCCACGAACTGGCGTCCTGCGCCTCGGCCACCGTGGTGCCGGTCGAGCGGAGATAGAGCCCAAGCTCGCGCATCGCCACCGCATCGCCCGAGGCAGCCGCCGCGGCGTAGCGAGCCGACCAGTCGACCTCCTCCATCACCGCAGTCTGGATGGCCGGTGGCGCCTTCAGCACCTTCTCGCGGATCTTGCCGAGATCGGCCACCTGGGCGTCATCGATCATCCGCTTGAACATCGCCACCGCCTTGGTCGGGGCATAGTCCTCGCTGTCCGGATCGGCATAGATCTTCACCAGACGACTGACCGCCGTATCGTCGCCGAGCGCCACTGCCTGGCCGAACAGCTCGATAGCGGTCTTGGCCCGCTCTTCGCCGCCCATCGCCATGTAGCGATCCGCAATTGCGGTGTGCCGCCAGCCATCCTCGCCGGCGAGCCGCAGGCTGACCTGCAGCCAGTGCTCGGTTTCGCTGTCGTCCTCGGTCGCAACAAACGCGCCCGCCAGCTTGATGGTGTTTTCGAAGGTGCAGTCGACCACGCTGGCGGCGCGATACAGATAATCGTGCCGCTGCGCCTCGTCCTTGGTATTGGAGGCCGCGAAGATCAGCGCGTCGGCGTCGCCCCGCTGCTCGATCGCGTCGTGGTACTGGGCCAGGAGGTCAGCGTCGGAAACGCCTTCGGCCTGCATGATCGGCAGCAGGCGAAGGATCGCCTCGCCAGAGCCCTGTTGCGCTGCTTCGGTCAGGTAGCCGATGGCTTCCGTCCGCTTCTCGCTGTCGTTCGGGAAATAGTCGAGCAGTATCGAGCCGAGGTCCACTGCCGCACGCGGCAAGCCGTCCTCACGCGCCCGCTTCAGCGCCGCGATGGACTCTTCGATCACTTCGGGCGTCGGCGATACAGTCAGCCGTTGCCGTGCAAGCGCATCGATGGTCGCCGGCACCGGATCGATGCGCGATTGCCAGAACTCCAGCATTTCCGGGCTGGCGCCGTTCCGGTTCAGGTAGTCGACGTAATAGGCCACAGAATTCGGCCGGCCGTAGAGCGCGTGGGTCTGCAGTTTCGCCAGGGCCAACGGATCGGCATTGGGATCGAGTGCGGCGATATCGTCGGAATCCATGAACTCGGTCGAGTTGCCGGCCGCGTCTTCGGTGCGCTGCCAGAACCCGGCAAGACGCATGTCGGCGCCCTTCGGCGCACGACAGAGATAGGCCTGCCGCAGGTCGGTCATCGGGTCGATCTTGCCGGCATTGGTGACCGCGAAGCTGAGCAACTCGGTCGCCCGTTCGAACACGCCCGGCTCGTCCCGGTGGCGCAGCAGGATGAAGGCGAGTTCCTGTGCCGAATCCGCATCCTCGAGCGCCACGCCCTTTTCGAGCAGCGCCTTGGCCTCCGCTTCGCCGGCCCAGCGGCCCTTGTCCGTCAGCACCAGCTTCGCCAGCTTGGAAAATGCCCAGCCCGGCGGCTGCGGCATCTCGACCAGCTGGTTGAGTCGCGCCTGGTAGGCCTGCTTCTTCTCGGGGATAACCTGTTCGCTTTCGAGCAGCGTCGCCAGCCGGAACAGCGCGTTACGGCTGCCCAGGTCCGAAGCTTCGGCATAGAGCGCCTCGGCCTTGTTCTTGTCCTCGGGCACCAGCGCGCCCGCTTCATAGAGCTTGCCCAGTTCCACCTGCGCCGCCGCCACACCGCGGTCGGAGGCGAGGTTGAGGTATTTCAACAGGTTGTCATTGTTCTTGACGATCAGCTCGCTCTCGAGATGCAGCTGCGCCACCTTCCAGGCCGCGCCGGCATCGCCGAGATCGGCCGCCAGCCGCAGCCACTGCTCGGCAATGTTGTGGTCCTGCTTGACCACCAGTCCCTTGGAATATTCGCGGGCGATGCGGCCGATACGGTCGCAGATCTCGGGGTCGAGCTTGCCCACCAGGGCGCCGAACGCCATCGTCACGGCCAGCTTGGGATCGAGCTCCCAACCCGGTACCTGCTCGCCGCCGATGTTCATCGAAGCGAGGCGGAGCAGGGCGTCGGCATTGCCGCCCATGGCGGCGCGGGTCAGGTAGCCCAGTCCCTTTTCCCGGTCCTTCTTCACCACCAGCCCGTCGAGGTAGAGCGTCGACAGCAGGTTGAGCGCCTTGGGGGCAAGGCCGGCCGCGTTGGCCTCGAGGCCGTCGATGACGCCGGTCTCGCGCAACTGCGGCACCTTGCCGGCCTTGAGATAGAGGTTGATCCGGTCGATCGCCGTATCCGGCACCTTGGGCGCCGGCATCTTGCTGACGATCGCCAGCATCTTGTCGACCAGTTCGAAATTGCCGGTCGGGTTGAGATCCCTGAGGCGCCGTGCATCGCGCAGCACCAGCTCGGGATCGCCTTCAGGCACCGATGCCCCGTCCCACGCCTGCCAGCGCGCCACCACGTCGGGGTCGGCCTTCTTGGCAACACAGACCTCCTGCGCCGGAATCTCAGGCGGCAGGAAGGTGACCTCGACAGGCGCCGCCACAGCAGCGGATACCAGACCTGAGCCGAGCAGCAGGGCAGTGGCGAGGCGGGGGACGAATGAGGGCATCGGAGCCTCCGGTTGGAGCGCTTTCAGGAAAATGCCTGTCCTCGCGAAGGCGGGGATGCAGGCTTTCCGGTTCGAAAGCGCGACGAGATCAAGACAGTTACTGCGCGCGGAAGAAGGCGTTCTCGACGGCGGCGGCGGTATAGGTGCCGTTCGAGCCGCTGAAGATGATCGACACGCCGCCGCGACGCTTGAGGTCGAGCGCGGCAACCGTGGCCACCGGCTTGCCGTCGGCCTGCACCTCGAAGTCGAGGGTCAGCGGCGCCTTCAGCGCCACCGACTTGCCGGTATCACCCGCGATGGCTTCGATCGCCTTGGTCTTGGCGGCGGGCACGAAAAGGTCGACGCTGGCAAGGTCGGAGAGGTTGTAGAAGTAGACGGTGGCCTTGCTGGGGTCGGAGGCCGGATCGTCCTGCAGCACCAGCGGCTCGCCTTCGACGCTCCAGGCGTAGGTGTAGTAGGCGCCCGGCGAGGTGGTCACCGAACCGGACACATCGCCGGCCGAGACCGAAATGTCGCCCGGCTGCACGTTCACATAGGCCGAGAGCCCGTCCGTGATGTCGTCGACTGTGGTGCCGTTCACCACCGCAATGGCGGCGCCGGGCACCAGTACGCGCACGAAGGCGGAGTTCGGATCGACCGGCGCGTCATAGAGCCCATCGTCCTGGGCCAGCGCGGCGGGAGCGGCGCTGAGCAGCATCAGGGTTGTCAGCGCGATGAGTTTGGGGGTTGAGCGCAGCATGTTGGCTCTCCTTAGGTGTTGCAGAGGGAAATCGCCGCCTTCTCCTCGGACAGGCGATCGAACTGGATCGAGACCTTCGACAGCTCCAGGCTGTCGAGCGACTCGAGCGGGATGAAGAAGCGGCCGGTGCCGCGGAAGCGGTCGCCGCGATGCACTTCGCGGGTGAAGGTCCGCCCGTCGGCGCTCTCGAAATTGAGCACCACGTCGCGGCTGCCATTGTCGCCGGCGTCGGCCAGCAGCACCTGGTTCGGCGCGATCGGCGTGCCGGTCAGGTCGGCTTGGTACAGCCCTTTGGCCTTGTCGATCACCGGGGCCTTGCCGACCGGCTGGCAATCATTGCGTGCCGCCGCGATCAGCTCGGTTAGCGAGCCGGTGCCGAACTGGGCAAGGTTGTTGTAGATCGGGTTTTCCCAAACGAGGAATTTTGGCCGGTCGGCCTGGAACTCGCGCGAGGTGAGATACGAGGTAATTGCGCCGAACTGGTTGCCGCCGGTGATCGCCATGTTGGCCACCGGCAGGCTGGCATATTGGGCGAGGAAGCCTGAAAAGTTCGGGACCAGGGCGTCCGAGAAACTGGTGCCGACCAGCGCGATCTCGTCATTGGTGGCGCCTTCCGCTTCCCCGCCGCCGCTATCGCCAAAGATATCGAGGCTGGCATCGGCGCTGGCGACTTCCACGGTTTCGTAGGAAGTGCTGATCACCGGCGGCAGGCTGAGCACGCAATAGGCCTGCAGTGTGCGGCGCATGCCCGACACGGCAAGCTCGGCGCCCGTCGCCTTGGTCTCATAGGTGACCGGGGTAACGTCTGCGTAGGCCGGCAACTGCTTGATCATCCCGCCGATCGTCTGCGCTGCCGTTTCGGCGCCGCGCGACGTCCAGTGGAAGTCGGAACGGAAGAACGGCGGATCACCGCCATTGGTAGTGCGCAGCGCCGACAGCAGGTCGACCGCAATCACGCCCTTGGCGTTGAGCCGGGCCACCTGGTCCTCGTAGACGGCGACCGCCACGTCTTCATCGAAACCGAAGAGCTTGGCCTCGTCCGGCAGGAAAGTCGGCAGCGTCACGCTCTTGGTGGGGATCGGCACATAGAGCATCGTCGTGCCGTGCGCCTTCAGCGCCTCGGCCAGCTTGGCCATCTGCGCCACCGTATCCTCGGTGAACGGATGCTGCATGCGCAGGTCCGCAAAGATGCGGAAGAAGAACCCGTCACGCCCTTCGACTGAGGGCAGGGTCGGGTTGTCTTCCAGGTGTTTGCAGCCAAAGGCCGAGTTGGCGGCAAGCGCCGGACTGGCCGAAAGCGCGGCCGCAATGGCCGCACCGAGCAGCAGGGACTTGTTCATGGTGACGTCTCCGTGGAGGCGGTGAGTTGTGGTTCGAGCGTGCGGAGCAGGTTCTCCGCCATCGTCCGGATGTTGAGCGTGTCGGAGCCTGCAGCGACCTTGAGGTAGCCTTTGGCTTCCTCGATCCTGGCCGCGTCCGGCGTGCCCGAGAGCAGGGCGAAGGCGAGGTCGAGCGCCGCCTTGGCGTCGCCCCCCTTGGCCGAGGCGACCAGCAGCTCGTCGGCACGCGCCGGATCGAGCCCGAACGGCTTGCCGGCGCGATACATGGCGATGAGCCCGTCCCGCGCCGCCGCGTTGCCGTCGGCCGCCAGCTTCTCCAGCAGCTCCTGCGACGAGGTGAGGTTCTTCGGTTGGTCGAGGAACACATCGGCGTTGAGCAGTCGGATCAGCGGGCGGACGGCTGAAGTGCGGCCGTTCTCGGCAGCCCGCCGGTAGTAGCGGGCAGCGGCGTCGAGCGTCGCCGGGTCGTTGTCGGCCTCGATGCGTTTGGCCAGGTGCAGCTGCGCCAGGTCGTCGCCGGAATCCGCCAGCGTCTGCATGTCCTTGTAGCTGACGTCCTTACCGGCAATCATCCGGTTACGGATCTGCTTCAGCGGATCAACCGGCTTGGCGACGCGCTTGGTCCCCTGGCCGGGCTTGCAGGGCCCCGGCACCATCGGCCGGGCGCGCTCCGAGCTGCTCGACAGAGACTCCGGAACCCGCACCATGCAGGTGGCGGCGCTGGCCGGGGCCGCGACGACGAAGCTCGCCGCCGCAAGGACCAGGCTTGCCGCTGCCAAGGCTAGCGCGCGGATCATTCGGTTGCCGCCTTCGCCGGCTCGGCGTTCCACAGCTGGGTCTGGCCGAGATAGCGGATCGGGAACTCCCAGATCACCACCTCGGGCGGCGTGTCGCGCAGCGTTGCGCTGTCGAGGAAGGCGCGCATCGGCGCCACCGGACCCTTGCCCTCTTCGGCGAGGTTCAGCACGTCCGAGGCCAGCGAGACCTTGAGGCTTTCGCCGAAGCTCCACTGCGGATTGGCGCTGTAGCTGGTGCCGGTGAGGACGAAGGGAATAGAGGAGGGCCCGAAGATGTCGGTGCTCGAGGCTGCAGGGGGCGCAGACGCCTCGCGCGGCACGACAGTCTCCGGACCCAGACCGACGAGAGGTGCCAACCCGCCGGTAACGATGAATTTCGAGAGATCGCCTTCACGCTGCACTGGAGCGGTGTCTGCGATGGAGTAGGTGGTGTCGCGCTTGCCGAGCGCCGCCCCCACGGCGTCCGCCACCACCTCGGCGCCGAGCGGCGTCCAGTGGGTGTCGGTGGTAAGGAACAACTGGCCCTTGTCCTTGGCCTCGAGCAATGGCGCGCGGGTTTCGATATTCTTGATTCCGGCATTGTCGAGCACGGTGCGGAAGTCTTCGTAGAGCCGCTCGAGATCGGTGGGGATCGCCGGATAACTGACGTGCTCGCGGTAGATATCGGCCTTGGCCGGCAGCGGCACGACGACGAGCTCGATGCCTTTGGCGGCCAACTGGTCGCGAACGTCCGTCACTCCTGCGGCAGCCTCAGCGAGATCCGGTGTGCGCTTCAGCGTCGCCTCGAACTCCTCCTTGGAGAACAGCCAGCCGTCTTCGCCGACCACCACGCCGGGACGTCCCTCGCGGAAGGCGAGGTAGCGGGCCGCGCCCATGGCATCGATCGAGGGCAGCCGGTGCGGCATGATCTTCTTGTAGTAGGTGTCGATCTGCGCGGCGGCCTCGCCGCTCAGATAGGCCGAGGCGGTCTTGGGCATCTCGGCGATGTCGCGTCCGAGCCCGGTGACGAACTCGTAATTGGCGACCACCGCATAGCCGAGGAACAGCACCGGCAGCGCAAAGGCGGGAGCGGCCGAGGCGAAAGTCTTCACGGTGAAGTTGGATTCGACGGTCATTTCCGGCCTCAGAACTGGAAGTAGAGGAAGGGCGAGTAAGTCTGCTCGGCGAGCCGCATCAGGCAGAAGATGGCGAGCGCACTGAGGGCTCCGGCCTTGACCAGGCTGGTCGCGGCCGCAGTCGCCGTGCCGTCGGCGTTGACGGTGATCTGCGGCTCCCACAGGTGGCGCATGCGCGGTTCGGCAATGGTGATGGCGATCGCGATGGCAAGCATGGTCATCGCCTCGCGGCTCACCATCCAGGCCACTTCCGGGCGGATGCCGATGCCGTTGAAGCCGAACATGCCGGCATACATCTGGAACGCCTGGCCGACATCGGGGGCGCGGAACATCACCCAGCCGAGCACCACGGCGACGAAGCAGAGCGGCAGGCTCCACCAGTAGTTCTGCGCCGTCTTGTCGTAGCCGGTGAGCCGTTCGACGACGAGAATGCCGCCGTGCCAGACACCCCACAGGATAAAGGTGAAGGCAGCGCCGTGCCACAGCCCGCCCAGCAGCATCACCAGGAACAGGTTGATATAGGTGCGGACCGTGCCCTTACGGTTGCCGCCCAGCGAGATGTAGAGATAGGTGCGCAGCCAGGTGCTGAGCGAGATGTGCCAGCGCCGCCAGAACTCGGTAATCGAGCGGCTGATATACGGCATGTTGAAGTTCTCGGCGAAGCGGAAGCCGATCATCAGCGCCAGCCCGATCGCCATCGCCGAATAGCCGGCGAAGTCGAAATAGAGCTGCATCGAGTAGGCCAGCGCCCCCAGCCAGGATTCGACCACGGTCGGGTTCGGGGCGGAGAACATGGCATCGGCCAACGGCGCCACCGGGTCGGCGATCAGTACCTTCATGGAGAGGCCGATCAGGAAGCGCTGCCAGCCGGCGTTGAACAGCTCCCAGCTGTGTTCGCGGTGTTCGAACTGCGGCGCCAGATCCTTGTAGCGCAGGATCGGACCGGCAACGAGTTGCGGGAACAGCGCGAGGAACGCCGCAAAGTCGATGATGTTGCGCGAGACCTTGGCGTCGCCGCGATAGACGTCGACCAGGTAGCTGATCGAGTGGAAGACGTAGAACGAGATGCCGATCGGCAGCAGCAGCTGCCAGTGGATACCGAGCGCGTCGGGCGTCGTCCCCCACAGCGCGGCGAAGCTGTCGACAAAGAAGTTGAGATACTTGAACACCCCGAGGACGAGCAGATGTCCGGTGACGCCGATGGCGACGAACAGCTTCGCCTTGGGGGTGCCCTGATACTTCTCGACGAGGATCGAGAACACATAGGCCCACAGCGTATTGGCGCACAGCAGCATCAGGAAGTCGAAGCGCCACCAGCCGTAGAACAGGTAGGACTCGATCAGCAGCGTCAGGTTCCGCCACTTCGGCGGCGTCAGATAGTATGCCGCCAGAAAGATCGGCAGGAACAGGAACAGGAACGTCTCGGACGAAAAGACCATCAGGCATCCCCCTCGAAGGTACAGCTTGTGGGGCGCAGGGCGCCGGTGGGTGTGAGCTTGGCGCCGGCCTTGAGCTGCAGGCCGTCGATGATCGTCGGCGTGCTGTCGGTGGCGCTGAGGTTGAAGAAGCGATCGGTGAACTGCACCAGTTCGCCGTCGAGCAGGCGGGGCGCCTGGCCGGTGAAATCGTTCATGGCGAACTGCAGTCGCGCCGTGGTCGAGCCCTTGATGCCGACCCGGTTGCCGTCGAGCTCGTTCGAGGCGATCTCGATCACCCCGTAATCGGGCTGATGCGTCACGCTGATCCCGGCATTGCCGTTATCGATCAGCCGGTTGGCGCTGACCTTGAGGCCAGCGCTGTCACGCACCGCGAGCCCGGACTGGGCGTTCTGCAGCAGCAGGTTGCCGGTGACGTCGATGCAATCGGCTGAGGCGACCGAGACGCCGGAACGCTTGCTGCCGGCGATGAGGTTACCGTCGATCCTGAGGTTCGCAGCGCCGGCGTCGGCGAAGATGCCATTGAGCCCGGCAGCGATGACGATGTTGCCAGCGAGCTCAACCGAACTCGCGCCGCCGGTGACCTTGATGCCATGCGCGCCTTGCCCGGCGAGCACAACGTTGCCGCGCGCCGCGATGTCCTTGCCGCCGCTCAGCAGCAGCGCCGGACCGGTCGAGGCCCCGAACACATTGCCGTCGATCACTGCCTCATCGGCATCGACCAGCGCCAGCGAGCCGACATTGTCGAAACGGCTGTCGCGTATCAGTGAAGGCGAGGGCTTGGTGTAGAAGCCACCCTCGAGGATGGTTACCCCGGTGAGCGGCGGGAACAGCCCATAGCCGAGATCGGCAAAGCTCATCCGCTCCAGCCTGGCGCTACCCGACAGGGCGACCACGACGAACGGGTTGAAATCCTTGAGACGCGCGTTGGGTTCGCCGGTTCCGGCGATCCCGGCGCTATCGCCGAAGAGGTTCCCCGCTGCGAGCAGGAACGCGCCCGTGGAGCGGTCGAGCAGCAGCGTCTCGCCCGGCTGCAGCGACAGCGTCGCGCCGTTCCACACTGCGATCGGCAGGTGTGCGACATAGCCCGCATCGGTTTTGTCGAGCACGCCGGTGAGCTTGGCTGCGGTCACCGCTTCGTAGAGCTGCGCGAGGCTGGCAACGCCGGCTTCGACCAGCAGCACTTCGGGCTTGGCCTGCGCCTGGCGCAGCGCCACGTGGTAGTTGGCGCCGGCCTGCAGCGCCAGCTGGCTCAGCACCAGGTCTATGGAGACGACGCTGACCTGCGCTCCGCCAAGCTCCACCGCTTTGGCCGGTTTCAGCTCGGCGGCAGTGTAATTGAAACCGAGAGGCGCGGCCGCCGACTGGAGGTCGGTGGCCGGACGGCCGGCCTCGACCATCGCCGCGAGGGCGGCGACGGTCTTTTCATAGGCGAGGGTCCGCGCGTAGTCGGCTCCCGTGGCGGCCCAAGGGAGAGAGCATGCCGCGGCGGCAAAACCTGCGCAGACCCACGCCTTACGCATGTTCGCGGCTCCCGTCGGCCACCGCTGCCAGTTCGAGCAGCGGGGTGAGGTGCGTCAGGGGACCGTCCACATGGCAGGCGACCTCGATGACCTGCATCGGGCCTGTACCGTCATTGATCACTTCGGCGGTCTGTTCCGGGCCGATCTCGAAGGTGGCGCCGGCGCGGATCTCGCGGCGGCGGCTGCCCATGTGCAGCATGCCGCCACCCGAGGCGACGACCATCAGCCGCCGGAACTCCGAGCCGCTTTCCACCGGCAGCGTCGCGCCGGGGTTCACGGTGAGGTGCCGCAGCATATAGCCGGCGCCCGAGGCGAGCTTGCCCTGCTTGCCCCAGTCGGTGGCGCCGAACGAGTGATCCTCGGCCTCGCGGCGGCTCTGCGCCTTGAGCTGCTCGACAACCTTCTTGACGTCCTGCGACTGGTCGCGGGTCGTCACCAGCAGTGCGTCGTGGGTGTCGACGACGACGAGGTTGTCGACGCCGACCAAGGCCACCAGACGGTCGGAGCCGCGGACGTAGCTGTCGCGCGAGTTGACCATCATCACGTCGCCGCTGACGACGTTGTTGTCCTCGGATTTCTTGCCGATGGTATGGAACGCCGCCCAGGCGCCCACGTCATCCCACTCGACGTCGGCCGGCGCCAGCGCCACGGTCTTCGACTTCTCGAATACCGCCCGCTCGGTCGGGAGGCTCTCGGCCGAGCCGAAGCTCGCTTCTTCGAGCACCAGGGCGCCATCTTCGCTGACCGCGTTGGCGAGCGAGGCGCTGACCGCCCCGAAGGTCACCGGGTCGAAGCGGCGATATTCCTCGATCACCGTGTCGGCACGCATCAGCGAGATGCCGGAGGCCCAGTAGGCGAGCCCGGTCTCGATGAGCGACTGAGCCGTCTGGGCGTTTGGTTTCTCGATGAACTTCTCGGCGCGATGCACGCCGCGGTAGTTGGAGAACTCGCCGCCATCGATGATGTAGCCGTAGCCGGTCTCGTTGTAGCGCGGCTTGATGCCGAAGGTAACGATCAGCCCATCAGCCGCCGCCTTCTGCGACTCCCGGATACGCGAGTTGAGGTCGCCTTCGATCACATGGTCCGACGGGCAGATCAGCATCACCGCATCGGGATCGGTGCGGGCGATCAGCAGCGCGGCCGACAGCACAGCCGGCCCGGTGTTGCGCGCCACCGGCTCGGCGATGATCCGCGCGTTGCGCTGTACGTCGCGAAGCTGGCGACGAACCGTGCCCAGGTGGCCGCCGGCGACCGATACCACCGGATCGTGGAACAGCTCGCCCCGGTGCCGCTGCACGGTGGCCTGGAAGAAGGTGATCGAGCCCTCATGGTCGATGGGCTGGAACTGTTTCGGCTGCTGGCTGCGGGACAACGGCCAAAGCCGCGTACCCACGCCTCCGCAAAGCACGACTGGATGGATGGCGTTCATGTTAGTGGCCCTCGTTCGCCGGTCCGTTGAAGGAGAAGAACCGACCCACCGCCGCCAGCGGGTCAGACTTGATCAGCACGTCGACCGGCGAACCCACGGTGCTCTGGTCGAGCTGGGTGGCCGGCACGAGCGTGACCGGGATGGCGGTGCCGTCAGTGGCGCTCCGCAGCAGCCCGGGCAGTTCCTTGGCGTCGAGCGACGCGGTGGTGACGGCGCCGTTCGGCATATGCACCTCGGCATGGGCGCCTGAGGCGAGCGCCCTGAGCCCGTTGCCGTCGACCTTGGAGGAGATCACCACCGGCGCTTCCTTGGGCGCCACGGTCATCACCGTGTCGCCGGCCAGCACCGTGGCGCCGCCCTGGGCGGCACCCGGCGCGACCACGCAATCGCACGGCATGGAGACGGCGAGCACTTCACCGGATGTGGTGCGGATGGCGAAGGCGATTTCGCCCTTGGTCGCCGCCGGATTGACGAAATCGAGCTGGCCCGGGCTGATCGCCCGGAGGTCCATGCCGTCGAGCGTGATGGTGGAGAGCCCGGTGACCGGCAGCACGAACAGCCGCTCATAGAGCTTCACCCCGACGAAGCCGACCAGCAGCAGACCGAGGCCGGCAAAGGCGCCCCAGCGGATGCCGGTCATGATGCCCTGCGTAGCGGAGCGCTGCGCCTTGGGCAGTTCGGACTTCACCTTCTCGGGCTTGTCTGCGGTGCGGATCAGGCCGTCGACGCCGATCAGCTCGCCGCCGACGACCGAGTTGAGGATGTAACGCAACTGCGGCAGGTGCGGGCCGGTCGGCTCGAGGAAGCGGAGCGTCACCGTGCCCGCTTCCGGCGCGCCGGCGCCGATCGCCGCATCCACCGGCAGGCTGATGGCGTAGCCGGGGAAGTTGAACACCAACGTCACCAGTTGCACGCGACCATGCAGTTGCGGGTCGATCAGCCCGGTCGCTTCCGCTCCGACGATGCTAAGCGCATGGCCCTGGAACGAGCGGCCATTGATGATGACGTTGAACGGCAGCCGGATGACCGGGTGTTCGCCGTGCACGGCGGGTTCCGCCGCGAGTGGGGCAGGCGAGGCGCTTCTGCTGGCTTTTGGTTTGTCGAGTTCTGCATGCGCTTCGGTCATTGCTGGTGAGCCCTCAGTTGGCATGGATCGGGAAGGGGCTGAGGAGCCCCGTGACGAAGATCACTCCGGCAACGAGCAGGCCCAGGGCGAGCACGTGCATGTAGCTGGAGCTGATGGAACGAGCCCGCCCTTCGGAGCCGCCGCTGTTGCTGACGCTGGTCGCCGACTGGCGGGTCCAGCGCTGGCGGTCGAGGCGGAACATGACCGAGGTCTTGATCGCCGCGCCGAACAGCTGGCCGAAATAGAGCAGGAACGGATAGGTGATCGGGAACGGTCCGCCGAAGCTGGCAAGCAGCCAGCAATAGGCGTAGCGCGTCGCCATTACCCAGGCGATGTAGGCGACCGCGATCAGCGGATCGACGAACACCGAGAACAGCACGATGCCGACCGGCGCCGTCAGCGTCGTCCACATCGAGACGCGCTGGTCGAGGATTGACCACCAGGCGAAGGGACCGATCTTGGCCGGCGACAGCGCCAGGGCGCGGCCGTTGGTGCGCAGCATATTGCCGAACCAGCGGCGCATCAGCGTGATGGCGCTCTCGACGAAGCCGGGCTTGGGCTGGGTCTCCATCGAGACGCAGGCGACATCCGGCAGATAGGCCATCTCGTAGCCGTTCTTGAGCAGCCAGAACCAGGTCGACTTGTCGTCGCCGGTGAGAAACTTCACCCGGCCCAGCCGCCAGTGGTCGATATAGTCCTGCTCGACCGAGGCGATGAATTCCGGGTTGGTGGCGAGGTCGGCGCGGAATACCGACATGCGGCCGGTGAGCGTCAGCACCCGTCCGCCGAGCGCCACCGCGGACATCATCATCTGGCGTTGGGTGAAGCGCAGCTTGAACCAGTCGCGGAACAACGGGGCGTCATCGATCTCGGCGCGCTCGTGAGTGGTGAGCGCCCCGACCTTGCCGTTGGCGAAGAAGGGGGCGGCGCGCTCGACGATGTCCTCGGGGATCTGGGTGTCGCCGTCGATCAGCAGCACCACGTCGTCGGCGCCGGGGTAGCGGCGGGCGATGGAGCGAAGCGAGGTGGCGAGCGCATCGCGCTTGCCGGTGCCGTCGATGCGATCGATCACCACCTCGACGGTGTTCGTACCGGCAAGCACTTGCGCCGCGACGGCGCGGATCAGTCGTTCATCGGCGAGATCGACCACTGAGGCGACGACCGTCGAGCCGCCGGGGGAACGGCGAGCGGCCGCAAAGATCGAGCGATAGACCCGGGAGGTGATCGCGGCGTCGATCTTGTAGCTGGTGGCGAGGAAGAAGGCGTGCGCCGGGCGGCGTGTGGCGTAGAGCGCCCCGGCGGCGGCGCGCCGCCGAGGGTAGAAGACGCGGATATAGAGGTGCGCACGCACGAAGTTGACCAGCGCCCAGCTGTAGCGCCAGAGCCCGATCACCCCCAGGGTGAGGAACACCCCGGCGCCGCCCGAAAAGGCGGAGGCCGGCACCGCACTGGCGATAGCCGCGGCCGAGAGAACGTAGATGGCGTGCGCGATCAGGTTCATGGGCTTACCAGCAGATGCCTTCGTAGGTGCCGTTGGAGCGCAGCGAGGCATTGATGCGCGTCAGGTCGACCAGCGAGCGGTACTCGCTCACCAAGTTGAGCGGCGCGATGGTCTCCTCGTAGCGGTTGCCCACGAGGATCACGTCGGACCCGGCGATCAGATCCTCGATCTTGCCGACCAACCGCGACGGCAGGTCCGGCACCACGTCATTGCCGCGGCCCATGGCGCTGACGCCGCCGGCCACTGCCTGCGACACGTACGGATCATAGACGCGCAGCTCGAGGCCCTTGGAGATCAGCCGGCTCGCGAGCTCGGCCAGCGGGCTTTCGCGCAGGTCGTCGGTGCCGGGCTTGAAGGCGATGCCGACGAGGCCGACGGTCTTGGCGCCGGAATTGGCCACCATCTTCTCGGCCCGATCGATCTGCGCGGCGTTGGCGATGAGCACGGAGTCGAGCAGCGGGGAGGGGACGCCCTTGGTGGCCGCGAGGTGCTGCAAGGCGCGGACATCCTTGGGCAGGCACGAGCCGCCGAAGGCGAAGCCCGGCTTCATGAAGTAGGGCGAGATGTTCACCTTGGTGTCGGCGCAGATGAGTTTCATCACCTGCTGGCCATCGACGCCCGAGGCCTTGGCGATGTTGCCAATCTCGTTGGCGAAGGTCACCTTCACGGCGCGCCAGGAGTTGGAGGCGTATTTCACCGCCTCGGCGGTTTTCAGCGTTACCACGTGCGAGGGCACGGGCATCTGGGCGTTGATATCCTTGAGGATCTGCGCCGTGCGATCTTCGAGCGCGCCGAAAACGATGAGGCCCGGATCGTAATAGTCGGCGATCGCCGTGCTCTCACGCAGGAACTCGGGGTAGTAGCCGACGCCGAAATCCTGGCCGGCGATCATGCCGCTGGCCTCCTCGAGCACCGGAATGCAGGTCTCATCCATGGTGCCCGGCACGATCGTCGAGCGGATGATCACCGAATGGAAGCTCTGCTTGTGCTTGATCGCCTGGCCGATATCGGCGCAGACGCCCTTCACGTATTTGAGCCCGACCGCGCCGGTTTCGTCGCTCGGGGTGCCGACGCACACGAAGCTGGCGTCGGTATCGAGCACCGCCTGCTGGCCGTCGGTGGTGGCGCGCAGCCGGCCCGAGGCCACGGCCCGGGCGATGATCTCGTCGAGGCCGTTCTCGACGATCGGCGAGAGGCCGGCATTGACGGCGCTCACCTTGGCGGGATCGAGGTCGACCGCCACCACCTCGTGGCCATCATCCGCCAGACACGCGGCGGAGACGACTCCGACATACCCGATACCAAAGACGCTGATTTTGGCCACGACGGTCCTCTTTCAGAAGGTTGAGCAATATTGTTCTCGCCAGACGGGCGAGTTGTTGAGTGGCGACTGAGTACAGAACGACGAGCTACAAGCTCGCTGGCCCCGTTACGCTAAGTGACATCGAACGTACTCTCCACCGCTGGAGTGATCGTTGCTGGAACTTAGTATTGGCATCCTTGCCGGTGGATGGCCGTTGTTCGCCATCCGATGTGGGAAAGCCTGTTCGCTGGCCCCCAAGCTGAGAAGCAACCCAGACTCATACTAGCCATGCGGCCGGCGCATGACGTACGATCGTCATCTTGCCGAAACGTTCGGAGCACGACCGTGCGGAACCGCACGCCGCCTGCGGCATTCCGTGCATCGGCCGCGCTTTTTATCCGTGCTCGAAGCATGGTCGCATTGCGGCGAAACCGTGCCTCGCTCCGAAGCTCACGCCGGCGTGATTACTTTTTGGGCACTTTTTGCCCATTCCGTCGCGGATGACGGCGGGATGACATCGATGCCGATTTGCATGCGGCCACCTCGGCGGGGTGCGCGACAGAGCCCGGAAATCCAAGCAAATCGGTCCTGTCGGCGCTTTTGTTCGGGGCTTTATCTAATCGTCGCACGGTTTCGGCGAGGATTCGTTAGGTCTTTATGCGCACCTCGCGCGTGGAACGGGAGTGCGTCGTGCTGGTCGCGCTTTTGCCGTCGTTGAGCGAAAGGATTCGCATGGGCCGAGTCGAAGGGGTGCCTCTTCGGCTCGAATGCGTGGCGCCGGGAACGCCACGCGAATGGGTGACAAAATGCGGGTCTCTATAATTGACAATAACCGGAAGCAGCCGGCCACTGGTCCTCATCGTCGAGGACGAACCCATGATCATGCTTGGGGCAGTGCAATTGTTCGAGGCGGCGGGGTTTGAAGCCCTGGTCGCCTTCAGCTCCGACGAGGCGGTGGCGCATCTCGAGGGGCGCTCGGGCATCGTCGTGACATTCATAGAGTACGACGTGCCGGGCACGATCGACGGGGCGCAACTGGCGGAAACCGTGCGCAACCGCTGGCCGACCATCGAGATCATTGTCGTTTCGCGGCCGCGGCCCGGTGAGACGCCGGATCTGCCGCTGGGGGCGCGCTACTTCGAGAAGCCGTATACCCACGCCGAGATCGAGCGGGCGCTCGACCAACTGGGCCTGACGGGGACCGTGCCACGTGCCCGGACCAACCTGCCGCCGCGAGGGTAGGCAACGATCACGTAACGGCGGCAACGGCCAAGGGCTTGTGCGTCGCCCCCGTTGCGGACAAGACTTGGGAGTGCTTTCAGGAAAAGTTGCAGACGGTTCCGGTTCGAAAGCGCGACAAGTCTCACGTGGTTCGCATCCAGCCATGAGGGTGGCCAATGCACCGAGGACAACTGGCAGCAGCAATGCTGGCCTTTCTCGCATCGACCTCGGTCGGCTTTGCCGGCACGCTCGATGACGTCCGCGCCCGCGACAAGCTGATCTGCGGCGTCAGCGAGGGGCTCGGCGGCTTTTCCGAGCAGGACGGGGCAGGGGCCTGGCAGGGATTTGACGTCGACTTCTGCCGCGCCGTCGCGGCCGCGGTGCTCGGCGATACCGGGAAGGTCGAGTACCTGCCGCTCTCGGCCGAGGCCCGCTTCGCTGCGCTCAGTGACGGCAAGATCGACCTGTTGTCGCGCAACAGCACCTGGACCATGTCGCGCGACCTGGACCTCGGGCTCGATTTCCCGGGGACCAGCTATTTCGACGGGCAGGGCTTCATGATTCCCGCCATATTCGGTGCGATCAGCCCGCTCGAGCTCGACGGCGCCAGCATCTGCGTGGTCAGCGGCACCACAACCGAGGCCAACGCCATGGCCTATTTCGAGAAGGCCGGTCTCAAAGTATCGTTCCTGAGTTTTGAGGAGCGGGACGAGGCGCGCGCTGCCTACGCCGAGGCCAAGTGCGATGCCTATACTGCCGATCGTTCAGCCCTGGCTGCCGAGCGCGCGGCACTGCCCGTCCCGGACGAGCACGTCATCCTCAAGGACGTCATCTCCAAGGAGCCGCTCGGCCCGGTGGTGCGCGACAGCGACCCGCAATGGACCACGCTTATCCGCTGGACCCTGTTCGCGCTGATCGATGCCGAGGAGCAGGGCCTCGATGCGGCTTCGATGACCGGCGCCGGCGCCGACGCGGCCAAGGCAATGGGAGCGCCGGCAGTGAAGGCGCTGGGCCTGTCCGAGGATTGGCTGGTCAAGGTGCTGGCCGGGGTCGGCAACTATGGCGAGGTGTTCGAGCGCAACCTCGGTGGGGAGACGCCAATGCAACTGAGCCGTGGCGTCAACGCCCTCTGGACCCAAGGCGGGATCCTCTATGCGCCGCCCATGCCCTGACCTGATCCGCAGCCTGTTCGTCGCGCTGCTGGCGCTGTTCCTTGTTGCGCCGGCGGTCGTCGTCCCGGCTTTGGCGCAGGATCGCGTCGACCTGTCGCCGCGCGATCTGGCGGTGGTCCGCATCAACATCATCGACCTGCTCGCCAACGAACCGCGCCTGCCGCTGCCGATCAAGCAGCGTCGCGATGTGCTGCGCACCTATTATGAGGAGCAGAGCGGTGACCTGCTCTGGCTCAACAGCGCCCGCGCCGCTGTCATGGTTTCGCGGCTGACCAACGCCACCGATGACGGGCTCAACCCGGACGACTACCCAGGCCAGCAACTCGCCGGCCTGATGGCCGCCGCTGGCGAGACCGACAAGCGCAGCCTCGCCATCATCGAGCTCTATTTCTCGGCGGCGTTCCTCGAGTACGCGTCGGACCTGAAGGTCGGCCGGTTCCTCCCGAACAAGATCGACCCCAACTTCTTCCTCGCTCCGCGCACTATCGACGAGGCCGCCGCGCTGGCGGGTGTCGCCAAGGTGGCCGATGTCGAAACGGTGCTGCACGCCTGGGAGCCGCAGAACGCCGAGTATCAAGCCTTGCGCAAGGCGCTCGACGACTACCACGCTCTGGCCGTGCTCGGCGGCTGGGGCACGGTGCCGCTCGGCGACACGCTGAAGCCGGGGATGACCGATCCGCGCATTCCCGCCCTCCGCGCCCGCCTCGCCGTTACCGACGGCGCTGCCGCCACCGCGCCGGGCGAACCGGAGCTCTACGACGAGGCGCTGGTCGAAGCGGTAAAGCACTTCCAGGCGCGCCATGGCCTCGATGTCGACGGTGTCGTTGGCCCGGCCTCGCTGGTCGCCATGAACGTGCCGATCGAGGATCGCATCGAATCGATCGACTTCGCCATGGAGCGCTGGCGCTGGATGCCGGACGACCTCGGCCGACAATACATCATCGTCAATATCGCCGGTTTCGAGCTGCGCCGTATCGCCGATGGCGAGATCAAGGAGAAGATGGCGGTGGTGGTGGGCAAGCCCTACAGCCGCACACCGGTGTTCAGCGACGCCATCCGTTACCTCGAGTTCAACCCGTACTGGAACGTGCCGGCGGGCCTCGCTGCCAAGGAGGAGCTGCCCAAGCTGCAGAACAACCCGGCAGCGGTGGCCGCGGCCGGCTTCGAGGCGGTGCGCGGCAAGGATGTCTACGACGTCCGGCAGGTCGATTGGGCCCAGGTGACGCCGAGCCGCTTTCCGTTCCAGCTGCGCCAGAAGCCGGGCACCAACAACGCCCTGGGCCGGGTGAAGTTCATGTTCCCCAACGCTCACGATGTCTACCTGCACGACACCCCGTCACGCAGCCTGTTCGGCCGCGCCGAGCGCGCCTTCAGCCACGGCTGCATCCGCCTGTCCCGGCCGCTCGAGCTGGCCGATCAGGTGCTGGCTGCCGGGGGTGTCGACGGCTGGTCGGACCAGCGCATCGATTCCGTCGTGGCGTCGCTGAAGAACACCGTGGTGAACCTCAAGACGCCGCTGCCGGTGCACATCACCTACCTCACCGCCTGGGTCGAAGCCGACGGCGTCCACTTCAGCTCAGATATCTACGGCCACGACGAAAAGCTGCTCGCCGCGCTGGACGGCAAGTCGCTGGCCTGGTGAGCAACGCCAGAAGCGCCGGCTTGGGCCTGCGCTGATCATCTCAGGGCTGAGGGGGAAGATTGGCTCCGCGGCTTGGACTCGAACCAAGGACCATTCGATTAACAGTCGAATGCTCTACCAACTGAGCTACCGCGGAACACGTGCCTCGTGTGAAGCAGCGCCCGTGTAGCGGTTTTGATTTCCTTTGCCAAGCCCGAATTTCCGATCTCGGAAACTCAATCGCGAAGGGACCCGGCTGTGGTCGCTCGCAGCTGCAGATTGGCCAGATCTTCCGGGGTGTTGACGTTGGCGAAGGGATCGCCGGCAGCGCCTTTCGGCCACTCGATGATGAGCCCCTGAGCTGCGGAACACAGCGATTTTAGACTGCGTGGTGCCGTTCCGGCCCGTACCCGCTCCGGCAGGTCGCGGAATCGCGCCACGCGCCAGATCGCGTTGGTGGGGTAGGGCTGTTCGCCATAGGCAGCGATCGCCGCGGGCGCCTCGCCGAGCCCGTCGACGAGGCGCGTGACGAAATCAGGCGGCAGGAACGGGGTGTCCACGGCGACGCTGACCAGCAGCTCCGGCGGCGTGGCCATGGCATTGAGGTAGGCGACAGCACCGGCCAGCCCCGCCAGCGGTCCGGCATAGTCACCCTGGAGGTCCGGTACCGCGTTCATGCCGGCAGAAAGGTGCAGTGCTGCCGGATCGATTCGCCCATGCCCCACCAGTAACGGCGAACAGGCTGCAAGCCGCGCTGCGACGCGCTCGAGCAGCCGCACGCCGCCAATCACCAGTTCGGATTTGATCACCCCACCCAGCCGCTCGCCGCGTCCGCCGGCGAGGATCAGGCCGGCGATCGAGTGTTGATTCTGTGCCATAGCAGAGTGCTCTACCGCCTTGGTGGTCTTGACAAATTCTCCGTCGCCATAGAGGAGCGGCGGTGGGGGGCTTCAGTTTACTGGAGTCTATATGACTACGCGTATCTTCGCCGCCCTGGCATTTGCCGGGCTGCTCACCGGCACCGCCAGCGCTGCCGATCTCTACGTTCCCGCTCCTGACCAGGCCATCGTAAGTGCCAGCCGCGACTGGACCGGTTTCTATATTGGCGCCAACGCCGGTTACGCCGATTTCGATGCGGCCCATTTCGGTGATGACAGCGACATCGCCACGCTCAACGGTTGGCAGGGCGGCGTGCAGGCGGGCTACAACGCCCAGTTCGATTCCATCGTGCTTGGCGTTGAAGCCGATCTGTCGGCCGCCGGCATCATCGAAGGCAGTGATACCGACCACTGGGACGCGGATGATGGGATCAATGGGCTCGCCACTCTCCGCGGCCGCCTCGGTTTCGCGGTCGGTGATCTGCTGCTCTACAGCACGGCTGGTCTGGCCGTTGCCAATCTCGACGTCGACGATGAAAGCCAGACTATCGGCGGTTGGGTCGCCGGTGTGGGCGCCGAGTACATGGTGACCGACAGCGTGTCGCTGAAAGCAGAGTATCTCTACACCAACTTCGGCACCGTCGAAGTCGATGGCTACGGCGGCGACGAGTTCGACATCGACGGCTCGGCGGTCCGCGTCGGCGTAAACTTCCACTTCTGACCGCGCCGGCAATCGGCCGGGCCCCGCACGCGGGGCCCGGTTTTGGCTGCGTCAGCGCCCAAAGTACTCGCGATAATCGGTGTCGTAGCCGAAGTAGCGCGGCCCGACGAGTTCGATGCCGGCCGGCGTCAGCCATTGCGGGTTGGATGGCATGGCCAACGCCTTCAGCCTGAGGCCATAGCGCAGCGCGTCGGCGGTGACCGGCAGCCCCGACTCGGCGTCGAGCACGGTGATCAGGTCGGGCGTCGTGACCAGGATCTCGCCATCCCGCTCGGCCATCAGGAACTCGTTCTGGAAATCCAGCCGGAAGCTGTGACCCTTCCACTCCTCGACGCCCTCGAAACGGGCGGTGCCGCGGGCGAAGCCGCCGACGGTGCGGCGCTCGATATCCTTGATGCGGCCGTGGAAAATCACGTCGGCATCGAGTTTGTCGACGATGGCGTTGACCGGATCGACGTGGCCGGCCTTGGCTTCGCGCAGGGTGCGGCCCAGTTCCGAACAAAGTGTCAGCGTGCCGCGCACGATCGCCTTCTTCGCCACGGCGCCCGACATCGAGTAGAAGGCGAGCAGCGCCGAGCCGCCCATTTCCACCGTGGCAGCGCGGGCGAGGCGTTCGGTCCAGGCATTGCTGACCGTCTCGAGCACCAGCGAGTTGCCCTTGTCGTCGCAGAGCACCATCGGCGTTGCCGAAACACCGTGCATGGTGAAGGTCACCATCTGCAGCTCGGGATAGGCGCGACCCATGCCGTCACCATCGACCAGCGGCAGGCCGGCCATCGCAGCCACGACGAACGGCGTGGTGGAGTTGACGCCACCCGCCTCGCCACAGAGCACCGCGTCGATCTTCCGCCCAAGCAACTGCTCGAGCGCGCGGAAAGCGTTGATCAGCTCCTCGCCCTGCGGCAGCTTTTCGGTCATAACCGTGGGGGCGCCCATCATGCAGACGGGGACCACCAGTGCGTCGTCGGGCAGCTCATCGATATCGACGAGGTTGACCGGGCCATACTGCTTGATCGCCTGCTGGGCCATCAGTTTGCCGACATAGGGGTCGCCGCCGCCGCCGGTTCCGAGGATGGCGCCGCCGGTGGCGATGTCTTCCATGTCCTCGGCGTGGATGGTGCGAAGAAACTTCATGATATGGTTCCTTTGCCTCAGGCCACGACGGGCTGGGGCTGCAGCGGGTTGAAGGTGAGTTCGGGATAGCCGAAGGCCGTTGGGCCGACGATTTCCAGCGCCTTGGGCGTCTTCATCAGGTCATGCACCGGCAAGCCGATGACCGCGATGCGCTGGCCGTAGCGCAGCACTTCGGTGGTGATCGGCTCGCCCGTATCGAGCTCGAGGTTGATGATCAGGTCAGGCACCATGATCACCGGCACGTCATCGACCCAGAGCACGAGGTTCTCGTTCTGGATGGCGATGCGCGCCTCGGAGCCCGCCCAATCGCCGACGCCGCTGATATGGGCATGGCCGCGGGCGAAGCCGCCCACCAGCTCGCGGCGCACATCGGTGACCTTGCCGGTGAAGAACAGCTTGCCGCCGGTCGAAGCGACGACGCGCTCGACCACGTTCTGCCGCTTCTGGCGGGCGTCGAGCACGGTATGGCCGATGGAGAGCGCCTGGGTCACCGTGCCGGGGATCGCGGCGCGGCGGACGAATTCCATCGACATCGGGGCAATGGCGAGGCCGGCGGCGGCCCCCATGTTCACCGAGACACCGCGGGCGAAGGTCTCGAGCCAGAACATGTCGATCACTTCCTTGAAGACGACGACATTGCCCTTCTCGTCGGCGATGGCTGCCGGAGCGGCTTTTGCGCCGTAGATGAAGAAGGTGGTCATCTGCACTTCGGGGAAGGCCCGGCCCATGCCGTCGCCGTCGATCACCGGGAGGCCCGCATAGGCTGCCGCGATAACCGGTTCCAACGCGTTGGAGCCGCCGATCTCGGCCGAAATGGTGGCCGAGATCTTCACTCCGGCCGTCTCTTCCACGGCGCGCATGGCGCGATAGCACTCGCCGCCTTCCTCGATCTTTTCGACGCCCACCACGGGTGCGCCGATGCCGCCGACCTCGCCGACCCAGGCGTCGTCGGGCAGCGCATCGAGCGGCAGTACGCGGACTTCAGCGCCTTTACGGATCAGCTCGCGCGCCCGCAGCATCCCGACATAGGGGTTGCCGCCGCCACCGGTGCCGAGCAGTGCGGCGCCGATCGACAGTGGCAGCAGGTCGCTCTCCTTGAGCAGATACCCCTTATCCGACATGCAGTTCACCGACTGCCTTGACGCGGACGCGGGTGGCGTTGCCGGGCAGGTAGGCCAGCGGCACGTCCTCGACGTCGACGATTTCGATCGACGAGCGCAACGCGCCGGCGGCGACCGCCGCTTCGGTGGCGCGTTCCTTGGCGTCGGTCAGCGCCTGGTCGCGGCCGATCTCGGCCAGCGCATAGACGCGATCGACCTCGCCCGAAACCTGCGCAATGGCGGCGCCGACGGCGTTGGCCACGGCGAAATGGTTCGGCTTGATCACCTCGAGGCCGCCGATCGGGCCATCGACGAGGATCGAGCCGCCGCCCACCACGATCACCGGCAATGGTTCGGGCGAGAGACGCGAGCGCTCGACGCAATCCTCGAGCATTGACATGATCTTGGCTTGGGTGCGCGTGATGAATTCGGGCGTCAAGTGCGCGACCTTGGCCCTGTCGCCGAGTTCGGCGCGGCCCGAGGCGACGATGACGTCGGACGTGGTCAGCGTCGAGCCGCCGAAGATCAGCGCCTCGGTGACGATCCGGTAGCCGACTGAGGTCGGGCCCACCTTGATGGCATCGCCGGTCTCGACGACGTGCGAGCCACCCCCGAGGCCGATCGAGAACACGTCCGGCATCCGGAAGTTGGTTCGCACGCCGCCGACTTCCACGGCCACGGTGGCTTGGCGCGGGAAACCCTTATGCAGCGAGCCGACGTCGGAGGTGGTGCCGCCGATATCGACGACGATGGCATCCGCAACTCCCGAGAGGAAAGCCGCGCCGCGCATCGAATTGGTCGGGCCCGAGGCGAAGGTCAGCACCGGGAACTTTTCCGCGAACGCCGCATCCATCAGCGTTCCGTCGTTCTGCGTCAGGTAGAAGCGCCCCCTGATGCCGGTCTCGGTGATCGCTTTGCGGAAGGCTTCGATCACGTGCCTGGACAGATCGCGCAGGCAGGCGTTCATGATCGCCGCGTTCTCGCGCTCCAACAGTCCGATCCGGCCGATATCGCTCGAGAGGGTGATGTGGACGCCCGGCAGGGCCTTGGCGAGGATTTCGCCGGCCTGCTTCTCGAACTCGCCGGTTACCGGCGAGAATACCGAGGTGATGGCGATGGTGTTGATGCCCTTGGCCTTGATGTCCTCGGCGATGCCGAGCAGTTCCTTCTCGTCGAGCGGCGAGATCACGCGGCCGTCGAACTCGTTGCCGCCGTGGGCGAGGTAGCCGGTGCCGCCGATCGCCGCCTTCAGGTCCTCGGGCCAGTCGACCATCGGGGGCAGGGAGGCGGTGGCGGGGAGGCCGAGGCGCACTGCAGCGGTCTTCGCCAGATCGCGCCGCTGCACCACCGCGTTGGTGAAGTGGGTGGTGCCGATCATCACCACGTCGATGGCCGAGGCCTCCATCTTCGAGGCCTCAAGCACGGCTTTCAGTGCATTGACCACGCCGGTCATCACGTCGGCGGTGGTGGCGGCCTTGACGCCGGCGATGACGGTCGCGCCGTCCATGACGACGGCGTCCGTGTTGGTGCCGCCCACGTCGATGCCAATTCTGATCATTTTTCTGTCCTTTGGGAGACTGCTGCCGCTCCGCCCCGGAGCGCGATAAGTTGTTCTGCCGTCGGGATTTCCCCGTCGATCAGTGGGATTTTTGGCCGCATCGCCTCCTCCTCGGCCGAGATCACCGGCACCGAGGCAAGGAGGAGGCGGGTATAGTCATGCTGCGGCGCCTCGAAGACGGAGGCAGTGGGGCCGGTCTCGACGATCTTGCCGAGATAGAGCACCCCGACCGTGTCGGCGAAGTTCCGCATCAGGCTGAGGTCGTGCGAGATGAAGAGGTAAGTGAGCCCGAGCTGCCGGCCGAGATCGACCAGGAGGTCCATGACACGGGCCTGCACCGAAACGTCCAGCGCCGAGGTCGGCTCGTCGAGGATCAGCAGTTGCGGCGCCACCGCCAGCGCCCGGGCAATGGCAACGCGCTGCTTCTGGCCGCCGGACAGCTCGTGCGGGTAGCGCAGCGCGAAATCCGCCGGCAACTGCACCATCTCGAGCAGCTCGGCGATCCGCCGCTTGTGCTCCCTGGCCGGCGTCGCATGCGCGGCAAGCGGCACGGCGATCGACTGGCCCACGGTGCGGCGCGGGTTGAGCGACGAGCCGGGGTTCTGGAACACCATCTGCACCTTGCGGCCATAGGCGCGGGTGCCGGTCTCGCCGATGATGCTGTGGCCATCGAGCCGGATGTCGCCGCTGGTTGGCCTTGCCAGCCCCATGATCAAGCGGGCAATGGTCGACTTGCCCGAGCCGCTCTCGCCGGCAAGGCCGTAGACCTTGCCCCGCTCGATCGAAAACGAAACGTCGTCGACGGCGCGCACGTCGCCGCTCTTCCGTCCGAAGCTGTTGCGGACGGGGAAGAGCTTGGTCAGCCCCGAGATTTCCAGCATGCTGCTCATGCGGCCGCTCCCGCCTTGCCGAAGCTGGTGCCGCCGGTGAGGCGAGGCACGGCCGAGATCAGCGCCTTGGTGTAATCGTCCCGCGGCGCTTCGAAGAGCTCCGCGGTCGGCCGGTGCTCGACCACGACGCCTTTGTTCATCACGTAGACGTAGTTCGAGGTTTCGCGCACCACGCCCAGATTGTGGGTGATCATCAACAAGGCGAGACCACGCTCCTCGACCAGATCCTTCAACAGTTTCAGGATCTGCGCCTGGGTGGTGACGTCGAGCGCCGTGCCAGGCTCGTCGGCGATCAGCAGCCGCGGCTCGCTGAGCAGCGCCATGGCGATCAGCACACGCTGCCGCATGCCGCCCGACAGCATGATCGGGTAGGAGCGCGCTACCCGTTCAGGGTCACGCATCCGCACCTGGCCAAGCACCTCATGCACCCGCGCCATCCGCTCCCTGCCGTTGCGGCTGCGGCCGAGGCGGCGATCGGCATATTTTAGGATCGTGCCCATCTGGTCGGCGATGGTGAAGACCGGGTTGAGCGAGCTCATCGGATCCTGGAACACCATCGACATGGCGGTGCCGCGCAGCTTCAGCCGCTCGCGATCCGGCATCGTCAGCAGGTCACGGCCATTGTAGAAAATCTCGCCACCGGTGACCTTGGCCGGCGGGCTGCGCAGCAGCCCCATGATAGCCCGCATCGTCACGGTCTTGCCCGAACCGCTCTCGCCCACCAGCGCAATCTGCGAGCGGGCCGGCACGTCGAGCGACACCCCTTTCAGCACCTGGTTGGTCTGGCCGTAGGTGGTGAACTGGACGCTGAGGTTGCGGACGGAGAGCAGGGCGTCGGCCATCAGCGCACCTCCTGCACGTCGAACAGGTCGCGCAGGCCATCCCCGAGCAGGTTGAAGCCGAGCGCCACGATGAGGATGGCAAAGCCCGGCAGCACCGATTCCCACCAGTAATCGGGCAGGAATGCCGAGCCCGAGGCGACCATGGTGCCGAGGTCGGGAGTAGGGGGCTGGATGCCGAGGCCGAGAAAGCTCAGCGAGGCGCCGACCAGGATGACGAAGCCGGCATCGAGCGAGGTCTTCACCGCCAGCGCCGAAACGCAGTTGGGCAGGATCTCGCGGAACAGGATGTGGAACTTGCTGGCGCCCAGCGTTTCCGCCGCCTCGACGAACTCCTGGGTGCGCAGCTGGCGGGTGATCGAGTAGATCAGCCGCGTATGCCAGGTCCACCACAGCGCGGCGATCGCCAGCATCGAGTTGATCAGGTCGGGCGACAGCACCGCGGCAACCGCCAACGCCATGACCAGCGGCGGGATGGCGAGCGCGATGTCGGTCAGGCGCATGATGACGATCTCGACCCAGCCGCCGAAATAGCCGGCAAGCAGGCCAAGCGTCGTGCCCACCGGGATGGCGATGCCGAGCACCACCAGCGCCAAGAGCAGCGAGATCCTGAGCCCGAAGATGACCCGGGTAAAGATGTCGCGCCCGACATTGTCGGTGCCGAACCAGTACTCCGCCGACGGCGGCAGGTGGCGAGCCCGGAAGTTCACCACCGCGCCGACATGCTCGGGATGCGGGGTGATCCAGGGCGCCAGGATCGCCGCGAGGATGGCAAGGATCACGATCGCCGCGCCGATCACCGCGGTCGGGTTGCGCGAGAAGCGATACCAGTTCTGGTAGGCGTTGGAGAGCCGGCGGGGTGGGGCGGTGGGAACGGTTTCGCTTGTCATCAGCGGCTCCCACGAATGCGGACGCGGGGGTCGACGAAGCCGACCAGCACGTCGATGACGAGATTGACCAAGACGAAGAACACACCCGAGACCATCACCACGCCCATCACCGCGTTGAGATCTTTCTGCAGGATCGTGCGGATGCCGTAGGCGGCCATGCCGGGCCAGGCAAAGACCAGCTCGACGACGAAGGCGTTGCCGATCAGCGACGCAAACTCGAGCCCGAGAATGGTCAGCGGCGGCACGAAGCTGGGGCGCAGCATGTACTTGAACACCCGGATCGGCTCCGGCACGCCGAAGGCGCGGCTCGCCTCGATATAGTCCTGGCTCGCGACGTCGATCATCGACGATCGGGTGATGCGGGCGATCTGCCCCATGGTGGCGAGCGCCAGCGCGGTGGCGGGCAGCAGCAGGTGACGCAGCGCCTCACCGAACACATCGAGGCGGCCGACCAACAGCGAGTCGACGGTCAAGAGGCCGGTGATGCCGGCGACGAACTCCATATTGTGCGGCAACCGCCCGGTGGTCGGCAGGATGTGCAGCACGTAGCCGGCGAGGATCTGCAGCAACAGCGCTGCAAAGAAGCTCGGAGTGACGGCCGAAAAGATCGCCAGCACCCGAACCAGCGTATCGGGCCATTTGTCCTTCCAGCGCGCCGCCGCGACGCCCAGCGGCACGCCCAGCACGAAGGCGATGGTGATCGTCGCCAGCACCAGCTCGAAGGTGGCCGCAAACGTATCGCGGATATCGTCGTTGACCGGGCGCTCGGTCAGCAGCGAGCGGCCGAGGTCACCACGGCTGAGCCCGGCGATGAACATGCCGTATTGCTCGACGATCGGCTTGTTGAGCCCGAGCTTTTCCTGCAGGTCCGCCACCTGCTGCGCCGTGGCGGTTGGGCCGAGCGCCATGCGCGCCGGGTCACCCGGGACCACGCGGGCGATGGCGAAGATGACGATCGACAGGCCCACAAGGACCAGGATCGACCACAAGATGCGCCGAAACAGAAAAAGCAGGAATTCCAAGAGCAGCCCGCCCTGATGAGCCGAGAAGGGGTGGTGCAGGAGTGGCGTCCCCGGCTGGAGCGCTTTCAGGAAAAGTTCTGAGACTCTTCCACCTCTAAAGCGCGCTAGGGCCGGGGACGGCTACGATCAGCAGGTCCAGCTGTAGCGGGTGAAGTCGTAGTCGAACGACATCATCGGAACGGCCTTGAAGCCGGTGAGGCACTTGTCCATCGCGTGCTGCACCGTCTGGGTGTTGAGGAACACGTCAGACTGCAGGTCGACCAGCTTGTGCTGCAGGGCCTTGTAGATCTCGGCCTGCTTGGCGGTGTCGCCGGTGCCGCGAGCCTCGTCGATCATGGCGTCGATCTCGGGATCCCCAACCCACTCCATCGAGGCCCAGGTGCCGGCCGCTTCCGAGTGGTACTGCGTGAAGAACATCGAGTCCGGCGACGGGTAGGTCGGGCCGAAGAAGATCTGGTTCACGTTCGGCGTGGTCTCGACCTTGCCGGCGATCTCGGTGATGCGGTTCCAGGGGTCGGCCTGCTGTGTCACGACGAACCCGAGCTGCTCGAGGTTCGACTGCATCAGGAGGCTGATCTCTTCCTCGAACTTGGTGCCTGCCACATAGGCGAGGGTGATCGGGATCGGCGCGCCGGCATATTTCGACTGAGCGACCTCCGCCTTGGCCGCCTCGAGATCGTAGACCGGCTCGGGGATATCGTCGGCATGGAAGGCGGCGAAAGCCTTCGGCAGCGGCGTCGACAGTACGCCGCCGGGCGAGATCACGTCGCGGATGGTGGCGTAGTCGGTGGCGAGCGCGATGGCCTTGCGGATATGCACGTCATCGGTCGGCGCGGCCTTGCTGTTGAGCTTGAGGTAGAAGGCCGTCGAGGTCTCCTCCTTGGCGATCACGAAGCGGCCCATGCCCTCGAGGGCAGTGTAAGTGTCGGGCGATTGGAACTGGCTCGACATGGTCAATTCGCCCGAAGCGGCGAGCGAGCGCACGGTTGCTTCGTCGTTGGTGATGATCCAGCGCACCTCGTCGATCGGACCGGCGCCGAAGCCCTTGTAGTAGTCGGCATTGCGGGTGATCGTCATCTGGCTGCCGCGATCCCAGCTCTTGAGGCTGTAGGCGCCGGCGCCCGCGACATTGGTCGCAAGCCAGGTCTGGCCGTCGTCCGAACCCTCGTTGGCCTTCACCAACTCCTCGTTGAGGATGAAGATGGCTGGCACGGTGGTCAGGAACGGCGCGAAGGTCTTGGAGAGGGTGAACTTTACGGTCTTGGCGTCGACGGCCGTCACCGAGCCGGGCGTCAACACGCCGGCGAACAGGTTGGCCGGCCCCTGGTTGATGCGCAGCAGGCGCTCGACGGTGTAGACCACGTCGCTGGCTTCGACCGGCGAACCATCGGCGAATTTGGCGTCGTCGCGCAGCTTGTAGGTGACTTCCTTGGCATCGTCCGACACCGTCCAGCTCTCGGCCAGCTCGGGAATGATGTTGCCGGCGGAATCGACCGTGACCAGCCCGTCATAGAGATTCACGGCCGCCATGTAGTCGGTGTAGTCCGAGATCTTCGCCGGATCGATGGTCCCAAAGATCTGCACGGTGTTCATCGTCACTGTGACCGCCATGGCGGGCGCTGCGCCCAGCATGAGGGTCGAAAGTGCAGTTGCTGCAAGAAGCCTGTGCTTGGTCATGACTGTGATGTTCCTGTCCCGTTTTTTTGTCCGCCCGGCGCTTGAGCCCCAAGCCGGAAGACCGCCCGGCCGTGCCGGCACCCCTCGGGGCTCGCTGTCACCTCGCGGTCGCACAAGCCCGATAGGGGAAGCTTCGCAACATGCAGGTATCAGGCTCAAGGCGCAAAGAAGGCTAGGTTTTCGACTAAAACGTCTAGGTTCTAGCCCACCAGTCCAAGGGCACGCGCCGCGCTTATCGCCTCGCGGCGTCGCTTGCAGCCGAGCTTGCGATAGGCGTTGGACAGGTGGAACTTGACGGTCGCCTCGCTGAGGCCGAGCGCGTTGGCGATGAACTTGTTGGACGATCCCTCGGAGATCATCATCAGCACCTTGGTCTCGCGCCGGCTGAGACCGTTCTGGGCTCCCAGCGCCGAGTTGGGCAGACCGCCATCGCGCAGGCGCCGGAGCACTTGGCGCACCGGCACGGAAATCTCGAGATACTCGCCGATACGCTGCTGCTCGACCAGTTCGCTGAGGAACACCCGCTCCTCGGCCAACGGGGCAATGGCGCCGAGCCGCGCGGCTTCCTCGAACACCTTCTGCAGCAGTGCGCGGGCTCGCGACAGGTTGCGCTGTCGCTTGTAGACGAAGGCCAGCCAGACTTCGGCGCAGAGCCGCTGGCGTCCGGTGAGGTTCAGGTTCCCGATGATGAAGCCGAGCTGTCGTTCGAGATGCGGCCGCGTCGGCTGCTCGTAGACGATGTGCCTCAGCCAGATCATCGCCTGGACGATCTCGTCGCGGTCCTGCAGGCGTTCGAGTTCCTCGCCGACGGCGGCAACCCACGCGCGGGTAATGCGGGTGGCGAGTGCCGCTGTTTTCTCGGCCGCCTCCTGCCAGCGGTTGGCGTTTTGCAGGATCGCCGCCTCGCGCAGTTCGATCATCAAGCCGAACTGCCGGTTGGAGACTTGGTAGACGCGCCAGCGATCAAGGAAATTCCGCGCCGCGAGGGTGGAGAAGTGTTCGCTCAGCGCCTGGCTGCCGTAATGCAGGGCGAACTCGATCAGGCTGGGCCAGATCTCGCCGTGGACGAAGTCGTCCAGCTCCGTGCTGAGGAAGCGGGCAAGCGGCTCGGGCTTGCCCCCCTCGTAGTCGATGCAGGCATTGAGCAGCGCCAGCAGGCGGTCGTCGCCGGGACTGTCGAACTCGATGGCACGCAGGTAGCGCGCCGCTTGCTCCGCGTGCCGGCGAGCATTGTTGGCGTCGCCCATCAGCAGCCGCACCAATGCCTGGTGCAGGCTGATATAGAACGCGAGCATGGGCACCTTGGCCTGCTCGTAATGGTAGAGGGCGCGCTGGGCGACATCCTCGGCAGCCGCCAAGCGGCGGCGGCGGATGTAGAATTCCAGCACCGAGTTGTAGAAGCTGCCGCGCACGATGTGGTCGTCGAGCGGCAGGTCGCCCAAGGTGTCGAACACCTGCTCGAACAACTCGTCGGTCAGCTGGTAGTCCTCGTAGATCAGCATGACGACGCGGAAGGCGAGAAGATCCGTGCTGTACTTTTCGCGGTGCGTGAAGACGCTGTGGAAGTCGTTGACCCCTGAGCCGAACCGATCGGCCAGCAGCCTGCGGGCGCGAGCCACTTCGCCATGCTTGAGCGCCTGCATCGCCAGGCTCATCACCAGCGTGTCGTTGCCAAGCGCGTAGTCGGAGGGGAAGCCCGCAAGCACGCGATCAAAGGCGGCTGCGCCGTGCCGGTAGAGATAGAACCGACCACCGCCGGCAGCGTAGACGGCGGAGGCCTCGTCGAAGCGGCCGATCGCTTGCCAGGTCGTGATGGCATCCGTCATCCAGCCCTGTCCGGCATAGGCCGCTGCGAGTTCGGCTGCCCGTTCGGGATGCTCGCGCCGCGAGGCGATCTCCGCGGCAAGCGCATGTCGCAACGCCGGGCGAACCGGATCGAGCAGCGCCAGCAACTCCGAGCTCGCCATCGGGGCTGTGCTTCCGTCGAGCCAGGCCGCCAGAGCGGCAAGCTCGACAGCGCGCATCGGCGCCAGCAGTTCACTGGCAAGGAAGCGCGCCAGCTCTTCTTCCCCCGCGCTCGGTCGGCCAAGCAGGACCGGCCAGCCGCGCGACTGCTGAAAAGCGCGTTCGGCGAGCCGCGCCGGCATCAACTGCCGCAGCTCGTCGCGACCGATCAGCAACTCCGGCACGCCGAGGCGCCGGACATGGCCGTAGACTGCGGCACGATCGAGCGACGGCAGCACCGTCTCCGGCCGCTTGGCGATGATGATCCGGCGGTCGCCGGAGACGAAGACCTCGGGCAGGGGCGCCGGTGTGCTCCCCGGCGGGATGTCCCACAGCGTAACCGGGATGCTGCTGTCAGGTGGCGCCGACACCGAGCGATGGACGCTTGTACCGAGGTGCTCCGCCAGTTGTGCCAGCAGGATGGACTTGCCCATGCCGGCCGGCGCCTCGAGCAGCAGCACCTTCTCGGCGACGGCGAGCAGCTCCCGGCGCTTCTGCGCGCGGTCGATGTACGGTCTCGTCAGGGCATCAGGCATGGGTGTTGGGGGTAAAGCACGGTCCTGTTGCGGAGAACAAGGCCGGAAAACCAGGGCGGACACAAGCGAGGAGGGCGCTTTGTTCAGAAATGCCGTCGTCATTGCCCCCGTTCAGCTTGCATCAAGAATTGCTCTGCCATATGAACCGCCTCGGTGGGGCCACATGGCGGAGTGGTTACGCAGCGGATTGCAAATCCGTGTATTCCGGTTCGATTCCGGATGTGGCCTCCAACCTTCCCCTTTCCAGGATTTCTGAGACCGCGCACTCCGGTGACCGACGAGGGACGCTATGGCGGGCGATCGCTGCTTGGTGCGCCCGATTACTCGGCGAGCCCGCGTTCGTCGCATCCGCCACCGAAGTGGTCTGGGAGTTCGCCGAGCGACGCTGCCTCGCTATCGAGGAGTAGTTCGAACACGCCGGACATTCGGTCGTGATGGTGTTCGTTGACGACTTCGACGAACAGTTGGCGCTGATCGCCTCACGTGGATTGGAGCCGGCAGCGCGGCGGCGGTGTCCGCAAGCGCTGTTCCGGGTCCGGATGGCAACGAGACCGGGGTCGGCGGAGCCCCGTTGCGAGCTCGTCTCCGGCTGGCTGATGCGGCGCTACCGTCGGCGGCAGGCCGCTGCCCGGCGCTCGTCACGCACGCGGAACGGGCCTTCGAAGACCGCCTCGAGAGCAAGCGGGCCGCCGCGTCGGCGAAGCTGTCAGTCAAGCATCTGCTTGCCGTTCAACCATGGACCGACTGGCGAGGATGCGGTAGTACTTTGTCTGGGCTCAATAATATGGTCGGGAATATGCGAGCAGCATTGCGGTTCGTCAGAAATTGTGTGCTTCCGGGAGCGGTTTTGCTGGCCGTCGGCGGAGTAGGGAGCGTCGTAGGCCAGGAGGCCGCCGCAGAGCCTGCGACGCCACCACCACCGGCCCCCTGGGGAGCACGTTGCGCCAGCAGCGCCCGCACCACAGCGCCGGACTGCGTGATTGAGCAGCGTGTCGTGCTTTCCAACAATGGCCAGCTCCTCGCCGCCGTCACCATTCGGTTGCCGCCGGACAGCTCGACGCCGGTAATGATGATTCAGACCCCGTTCGGTCTAAACCTCCCCGCGGGCCTGAAACTTGCGATCGATGAGAAGCCGTTCGAAACGCTGCCGCTACAGACCTGCGACGGCGGCGGCTGCTACGCCGGCAATGTCGTGTCGGCTGAACTGCTTGGCGCCCTGAAGCAGGGCACGACCCTGTCGATTACCTTCCAGGACGCGGCTCAGCGCGATATCGCCGTGCCGGTGTCGCTCAACGGCTTCACTGCCGCCTACGAAAAGATCCAGTAGCCCAGACGGGGCGCCGGCAGGTTCGGCGGGCTCCCCGCTATGGGGGGTAGCCCCTCGCTGCCCGGCACGCGTCGCAATCCAGGGCAAACGCACACGCGGATGAGGGCATGCCCGTCGCCGCGAGCGCCCGGGATCTCCTTTGATCCTCTATTCGCAAGGCGGGGGCCGGTGAGCAGAGGCCCTCACGCCGCAAAGTGCCGAAGGCGCAGGAGGGCGGCAGGAAGCGCCGGCGCGTGAGGCCCCGCCCGTCTTCGGCTCACTGGTCATTGCACGGTCGCCACGCCCGATGCGCCAGGGCGACGGCATCCATCGAGAACCGCAAGGTTAGCCGGCGTGCTGGGGCCGCGCAGCGCTGGCGCGTTGGCAAGTCCGTCGTGGTGGATAGCAAGAGGGGTGCCAGCGATCCGCCTGCACCCCTCCCGCTCTCTCCAGGCTGTTCGGTCAGAACGGCGCGGAAATCTTCATAGCCCCGCCGTAGCTCTTGACCGTCTCGCCAACCTTGGCGTCGCCGGTCAGGCGGAAGGTCGCTCCATTGTTTGCGATGACGTCGAAGCCCAGCGTCACGTCGAACAGCGCTTCGTCGAGATCGCCGGTGATGGTGAACGGATCCACGCCATCCGGAGCGCCGGCGAAGCCGGCAGAGATTTCCGGGGCTGTGCCGAGCACCACGTCCAGGGCGCCGATGCGGACGAAGGAGCGGAGGATCGCGTCCTCGCCAAGGTCCATTTCGCCGCCCAGCTCGATCGACGGCGCCACCGTGACATAGGTCTCGTCATGGCCGTCGATCTCGAGCGCTACCGGTCCGCCTGTCTCGGCGAAATCGGCAATGCTCACCTGCGTTACACCGACATCGACCATCGGCCGGACGTACCAGTTGTCCTGCTCGATGCTGTGCGACAGCCGCACATGGGCAGAAGCAAAGCCGATATCCTGTGTGCCTTCGAGCACATAGCTCGGGCCCAGCGGCATGTCGACGAACCGCGAGACGTTCTGTGACGACCAGCCGCCGGTAATCGCACCGGCGAGGACGGTGTTGCCCCAGACGCCCTTGAACACTGCACCTGCCTGGAACCGGTTGCCGGTGCTCGAGACGTTGCCGTTGCTGTCGGTGCCGATGTCCTCCCACGAGCCGCCGATACCGGCGACGAAGTGCTCGTCGATGCGGGCCTGGGCGCCGGCGCTGAGGCCGTAGCTGGTTTGCGCAAAGCCGAGGTTGGTGTCGGTCTCGGAGCGCTCCGTCTTGCGCTGGTTGACCGCGGTCCAGACGCACTGGCCCTCGGCGTCGATGCTCTCCTGCACCTTGCAGCTCATCAGTGAGTTTTCGAACTGCAGGCCGGCCAGCATCGCCAGGGTTTCGTTGATCAGGTACGGCTCGGGGCTAAGCTGATCGAGCGTTTCCTGGTAGGTCTCGAGATCGGGGATCTGGAACAGCGACGCTACCACCGGCTCGAGCGCATCGGACCCGCCGGCCAACTGGAAGGCGTTGATGTACTCACCGATCGCGCTCTGGTTCGGGTTCAGGCCTTCGACGTCGAAGTCGATGCCGTAGCTGAGCAGCAACTCCTTTTCTGTCTGCGACAGCGCGTAGGTAGCGACGACCGAGGCAGGGGCCGTAAGCGTCGGCGTGCCGGTCAGCGCCACCGCCGATTTGGCGATGGTCACCTGGTGATCGCCCGGCAGCGCGTTGCCCATGTTGAGCAGCGTGAGGTCGACTTCGCCCAACATTTCCAGCGTGCCGTCGATATCGATCAGGTCGGCCTCGCCCTCCAGCGCCGGATCCGGCGGCAGATGGCTCTTGGCCAGGTCGACGTCAACCGCGTAGGTGCCCTTGATGTCCTGGACCATGTTGCCGTTGACGGCCGTGGTCATCACCTTGTTCTTACCACCGGCAGCCATTACGCCGAAGTTGGTCAGCACGTTTCCGTCGCCGAACTTGGCGAAGTGGCCGGAATTGAAGGTGCCAAGTTCTTCGTTGACGAAGCTGTTCGTGCCGATACCGAGGTCGACCGAGCCGGTGACGATCCCGGTGTTGGAGATCGCCTCGTTGCCGCCCTTATGCTGCTTGGCCACAGTGGCGTTCGTTGGATCGCTGCCCGTGGCCAGAATTGCCCAGCCGGCGTCGACGCCATCGGCGGTGGTGATGGTGCCGGCGTTGTCGACGGTGTTGGTCTTGCCATCCATGATCCACAGACCGACGCCGACATAGTCCATGGTGCCGACCGAAGCCGTGCGGCCGCCGCGAATGATGGTGCCGGCGCCGTTGATGTCGATGATGACGTTGCCGTTAGAGGCGTTGGTGTCGGCAGCGCTGTGCGCGAGGATGCCGATCGATCCAAGGCCACGGTTGGCGTCGCCGGGAAGCAGATTCTCCGCCGTTAGTACCGAGCCGCTGACAGTAACCGTGACGTCGCCCGAAGTCGCCGCGACGGCATTGTTGGTCAGGTTGGCCAACCCGCCCGCGCTTTGGGCGAAGATGCCCGTGGCGTTGTTGCCGGCGGTCCGGATTGTGCCGGTGAGATCGACACTGACAGCACCGGCATCACCATCGTCACCCTTGCTGCCGATCTTCCAGGACAGGAGGTCGAGGCCGGGCACGTCATTACCCAAACCACCCATGAGCCCGCCACCGCCACCCACGCTTTGGGCGAAGATGCCGGCGGAGCTATCGCCATGCGTGATGATGTCGCCGTTTGCGGTGACGTCGACCACGCCGCCGTTGCCACCGTCACCGGATGCTCGGCCAAAGGCGAGGCCGATGCCAAGGTTTAGTCCGGGGATGGTCAGGCCAGGTATCGGTGTCTCGATATCGGCGGCCAAGGCACGGTCGACGTTGCCGGCAATGCCGCCGCCGCCACCCACCGATTGGGCGAAGATGCCATTGGACGCGACGCCGAAGGTCTCGATGTCGCCGGTGGCCCGCTGCGAGACTGTGACGTCACCGCCGTTGCCCGCGCCAGCACCCTCGCCACCGAGGCCGAGCAGACCAGTGGCGCCGATGACGGCCTTACCGCCGACGCCGCCGCCCTTGCCTACACTCTGGGCGAAGATGCCGTTGGAGTTGCCGGCGTGCGTGGTGATGTTGCCGCCGTTGTCGACGACCACTTCACCGCCATCGCCACCGGCGCCCGAATTACCGCCGACCGCCACTGTGGCGTTCTTATAGAAAGACACCGAGCCGAAGGGCACGCCGACCAGCATTTCAACCGGCACCGGTAGGAGTTCGCCGGTACCCAGGATGCCGTTGCCACCGTTGCCGCCGCCGCCACCGATCGACTGTGCGTAGATGCCGTCGGCGGTGTCGCCGAAGGTTTCTATGTGGCCGGTGTTGATGACTTCGACCTTCTCGCCGTGGTTAGCCAATCCGCCGTCGCCGCCGATGGCGAGGTTCATCGCCAGATTGTTCTTGGTGGCATCGGGTGCCGAGCAGACGATAGGCAGGGTGCACTTGTTGGCGATGACCAGCGAGATGGTGTTGGCGCGGCCACCGATGCCGCCGCCACCGCCAACGCTCTGGGCATAAATGCCGTAGCCGCTGACGCCGCGGGTGACGATGCCGCCGGTGTTCTCGACCTTCACCTCGCCACCGGTGCTGCCGTCACCGGCGTCGCCGCCGACCGAGACGTTGGCGGTGAGGGTGCGGTTCTTGTCGTTGGTGCTGTTGGAGAGCAGGCCGACGGCTGTGATGGCGCCGCCGCCGTCGCCACCGCCACCACCGACCGACTGGGCAAAGATGCCGACCGCGGCTGCGCCCTGGACATCGATCGAGCCGTGATTGGTGACGTCGACCTGGCCGCCGATGCCGCCGGCGCCGCCGGCGCCGCCCACCGAGACAGTGGCATTGACCGAGGTGGCTGCCTCATCCGCGCTGCCGCCCGATTTGCCGAGTTGGGCAACCAGCGCCATGCCGCCATTGCCACCGCCGCCGCCGATCGACTGAGCCTTGATGCCGTGTGCCTCGAGACCCTCGGTTTCGATCGATCCTGCCGCCTGGTTGGTGACCTTGACTGTACCGCCGTAATTGCCCGTGCCACCCTCGCCGCCCACCGATACGCCGATGGCCATCGAGTCTTTCTGGGCGAAGGTCATCTGCGCGGTGATTGCCAGTCCGCCATTGCCGCCGCCGCCGCCCTGCGAGTGACCGAGGATGCCGATGGCGCCGTTGCCGTAAGTGTGAATCGCGCCCGAGTTCGACACCGTCACGGCGCCGGCATAGCTGCCGGCAGCGCCCTTGCCGCCAACGGATACGCCGACCGCGCCGGGTGTCTCGGAGAAGTTGAACGTGCCCGACACCGCCAGGCCGCCGTTACCTCCACCACCACCCAGCGACTGCGCCATGATGCCGTAGCTGTTATCGCCGTAGGTGGTGATGGCGCTCGAATTGATAACGTCGGAAGCGCCGCCGTGGCCGCCGCCGGCGCCGGTGCCGCCAAGCGCCACCGCGATGGTGACCGACGTTTCGCCGCCAAAGCCGAAGGCGCCGGCAAAGCCGAAGCCACCATCGCCGCCGCCGCCGCCAACCGACTGCGCGTAGATGCCGTGCGAGCCGTTGGAATGGGTCAGTAGCGCGCCGACGCTGCTGTTGACGTCGACATCGCCGCCATTACCGCCGCCATTGCCGCTTCCGCCCACCGCGATGCCAAAGGCGGCGCCGCCGCCGATGGTCACGGCGACGCTGCCGGCGAAGCCGCCGTTGCCGCCACCGCCGCCGATCGACTGGGCGTAGATGGCATGCGAGGCCAGCCCGAAGGTTTCGACGCGGCCGGTGTTGTTGACCGTCACCTGCTGGGCGTGGCTGGCGCCACCGCCCTTGCCGCCGACCGAAATTGCCGCAGCGCCGGCGGGGAGGTCTTCGACCGAGACTCCCAGGGCGCCGGACAACGCGAAGCCGCCGTCGCCGCCACCGCCGCCGATCGATTGCGCAAAAATGCCGTGCGACTTGTCGCCGAAATTGGTGGTGATGCTGCCTAGGGTCGTCGAATAGCCGGTGGTGATCGCCCCCGAGTTTGTCACCGTGACGACGCCGCCGTTGCTGCCGGCGCCGCCGGAGCCGCCAACAGCGACCGCAGCACCAACCACGCCGCCGGCGCCGCTGAGCGCGGCACCGCCGCGGCCACCGCCGCCACCGATTGATTGCGCGACGATCGCCGAAGCCTCGCTGCCACGCGTGGTAACGATGTTGTCGTTGTCGACGAGGACGGTGCCGGCTGTGGCGCCACCTCCGCCTCCGCCCCCCAGGCTCACGGCGAGGCCGAAGGCACCGGCGCCGAGCGCGCCGGCAACACCGCCATTGCCGCCGCCGCCGCCGATCGATTGGGCAAGGATGCCGACCGCGCCCTGGCCCTGCGTGCTGATGGTGGCGCCAGTGAAGCCCGCGCCAGTGGTGTTGACGGTGACGCCGCCCGCCAGGTTGCCGGCTCCACCGTCGCCGCCCAGGCCGATCGCGCCGGCCATGCCGCCCAATGATCCGGCAACGCTGAAGCCGCCATTGCCGCCGCCGCCGCCGATCGACTGGGCGACGATGCCGTGCGACTGATTGCCCAGGGTCGCGACGTTGCCAACGGCATTGACGGTGACGTTCTTGCTGACGCCGCCGGCCCCGCCGCTGCCTCCCAGGGCTACCGATAGCGTGTATCCGCCGCCGCCAGTGAGCGCGACAGTGCCGCCGCCGTTGCCACCACCGCCGCCGATCGACTGGGCAATGATACCGCTCGCCTCTTTGCCGTCGGTGTAGATGGAGCCCTTCTGGTTCACCAGGACATCGTCGCCATCGCCGCCATCACCACCCCTGCCGCCCAGAGAAACTGAAACGTCGACCGGGGAGCCGAGACCGACCGTACCGGAATAGGCGTAGCCGCCGTTACCGCCACCGCCGCCGATCGACTGGACGACCAGGCCGTGGGCACGATCCTGCGTGGTATCGATGACCGTGGCAGTCAGAGTATTGACGTCCGCCACGTCGTTGTAGATGGCCCGTTTGCCGTCGCCGCCTGGCCCGGCGCCACCACCGATGGCGATCGACGCACCGGTGCCCACGGCAACCGCACCGCCACCATTGCCGCCACCGCCGCCGATTGACTGTACCATGACGGCGATCGAACCCGCGCCGGTGGTGCTGACGTTTGCGGAGTTGTTGATCGTCGCGACTTTGGAACCGCCACCCGAGCCCCCGCTGCCGCCGACGGAAAACAGACCGCCGGCGCCGCCGCCATCGCCGCCGCCGCCGCCGATCGATTGCGCGAAGAGGCCGAACGAGTCGGCGCCACCGGTGACGATCACGCCGCGGTTGGTGATCGTAACGATGTTGCCGCTCGATTCACCGCCGCCGGCGCCGCCGACAGCGCCGATGCCCCCAGCATCGCCACCGGAGCCGGCGCCAGCGCCGACGCTCTGGGCGAAAATGCCATGCGAATTGTTGCCGTAGGTGGTGACGGTGCCGTCGTTGGTCACCGTGACGACCCCGGCATCACCACCATTGCCACCGCCGCGACCGAGCGCATACCCGGCCTCGGCGTCACCACCTCGGCCGCCGTTGCCGCCGGTGCTGCGCGCATAGACGCCATGGCCTCCTGCGCCATAGGTCACGATGGTCGAGTTCGCCCCCAAGGTAACCTGAACATCGGCACCATCGCCGCCCGCGCCGCCGTTACCGGCGTCGGAATAGAACGCAGCGAACGTGCCACCGCCGTTGCCGCCAGCGCCGCCAATGCTCTGCGCCAGCACACCGATGCCGGGCTTGGTGGGGTCGCTATCATAGACGGTAATGGCGCCATTATTGTTGACCACGACCGATCCGGCATTGCCGCCGCTGCTGCCGCTGCTGCACCAGGAGACCAACAGCAAGTTCGTGCAACTGCCATTGCCGCCGCGACCACCGATCGACTCGACCTGAATACCGTTAGCGTCGGTGGTACTAAAGGGTGCGCCGGGCGTGCCAACATTGTTGACAGTGAGGTTGCCTGAGAGAGCGCCTCCAACCGGACCGGTTGAGGCCAGATGCAGGCCAAGTGCCTCCTCGGTCGTAAAGGTCGGGCCCCCGCCTTGTATCGTGTAGCTGTAAGGGTTTCCCGAAGTGCCGTCGCCAGTACGTTCGATATATTGGCCGCCGACCTGGTACGGTGTATCGTCCGACGTTTCCGGCGTTGCGTTCTTGATGGCCATGACGGTGATGGCGCCCAAGGGACCACCACCGTCGGGATCGAAGCCGGTTCGCACTGTCAGGTTGAGCTGGACGTCGTTGTCGGCCTGATTGACGCCGGACTCGCGGAGCAAGATGCCAACGGTACCGCTTGGGGTGACAGATGTGGTACCGCCAACGGTGTCGCCGGTCACATTGACAGTTTTGACGACCGTGTTGTCATAGCTGATGCCGTCAGCGGGAACGTCGGGACAGTCGGCGGTGTCCGCAGGAGCCGTACACCCGGTATTGGCCGCAGTCGCCACCGTGGTTGTCCCCAGCGAGAGCAGTCCGGCGAGAAAGAGCAGGGCGAGAATTACTCCTGCAATTCTCCAAACCCGGTCGGGCAGTATCCGTGCAGTCAACATCCGAGCGCCCACCCAATATCCGTTACCGGTAGGTTAAGGGGTCGTTTTCCCAGACGATATCCACATTTCAGCCGCAATGCAGAAATTGCCGCCCCAGTTGCCCGATAGCAACAGTATTTGACGTAGAAATACAGTCGTATGGCAACGTGTGCGCGTAAATGCTTATCTGCCGAAGGCGAAAATGCAGTCACTTGCCGGTATTGCTGCGTCGAATTTTGATCGGCGATGGCTCGCAGTCATCTGCGCGACATGATTCTGCGACTCACCGACCCGCGTCCTTGAAGCATTCATCTGCGGGGGGTATGCACCTGCCTGACGCCTCCAGCCCCAGGGAGCCGATATGGCCGATTTTGCGAATGCCCGCCTCAAGATGGTCGATAACCAGCTGCGCACAAGCGGCGTGACGGATCATCGGATCCTCACTGCCATGAGCGCCGTCCGGCGCGAGGCCTTCTTGCCTGCCGATCGAGAGGCGCTGGCCTATGCCGATGTGTCGCATGCCCTGGGGGGCGGCCGCCATCTTGGTGCGCCCGCGCCCTTCGGCAAGCTGCTGCAACTCGCCGAGATCGCCGCGACCGATCGCGTGCTCGATGTCGGTGCGGGCACCGGCTACTCAACCGCCGTACTGGCGCTGCTGGGCGCCTCGGCCACCGGTCTTGAGATGGACGCGGCGCTCGCCGGCCAGGCCACGGCCAATCTCGCGGCGGCCGACGTGGCCAATGCCGAGATTGCCGTCGGCAGTTTCGACGGGACGGGGCTGCCGCATGACCATTTCGACGTGATCGTCGTCGAGGGGACAGTCGCCGCCGAGCCGACGCCGCTGTTCCACCTGCTGCGCGAGGGCGGGCGTCTGGTGGCGCTGATCGCCAATGGTGGCCCCGCCGTCGCACATATCTTCGTCAAATCCGGCGGCGAGATTGCCGGCCGCAGCGAGTTCAACACCTCGTTGCCGCCCTTGGCCGAAGTGCCACGGGTAGAGGCCTTCGTGTTCTGAACGGGCGTATTCTCTAACTGACCCGCGGTTCGGCAGTGTTGCCGGCTAATCACGGGACCAAACATTTCCAAGGTTAAAACCTCGCAACACTTGAGTTGCGAGGTTGTGCGTCCCATGTGCCCGACGTAACGTCGGAAGGCTGTCGGAGGTTTTGACTATGCGTTTCCTGGGGGCAATGCGGGCGGGCGCCCTTGCCGTTTCACTGAGCATGCTGCCGGCGACGGTGCATGCGGAGAGTCTGAGGGCGGCGCTCGAGAGCGCGTATCAGAACAATCCCAACATCATGTCGGCGCTGCTCAACGTGAAGGCCACGGCCGAGAACATCGCGCTGGCGAAATCCGGCAAGCTGCCCTCGCTTGGCGTGTCGAGCAGCATCGGCGGCTCCTGGGAGCAGCCGCAGGGCGGGGAGTTCAACACCGCCGCCAGTTTCTCCACCGGCCTCAACTACAGCCAGACGCTGTTCGACAATTACAAGACCGATGCCGAGATCGAGCAGGCCCGCGCCGGCACCGAAGTCGCCAAATACGCGCTGCGCAACGCCGAGCAGAACGTGCTGCTGGCGGTGGTGCAGGCCTACTACGCGGTGATCCGCGATACCCAGCTGGTGCAGCTGCGCTCCGACAACATGGCGTTCTTCGATGCCCAGGTGAGCTCCTCGGAAGATCGCCTGCGCCTCGGTGAAGGCACCAAGATCGACGTGTCGCAGGCCAAGACCCGACAGGTTGCCGCCGTAGCGCTCTACCGCTCGGCCATCGCCTCGCTACAGACCAGCCAGGCGAGCTACGAGCGCTGGGTCGGCCACAAGCCCAAGAACCTCACCTCCGACTTCAACTTCGGCAAGTCGCTGCCCACGTCGATCGACGGTGCCATCGCCTCGGCGCAGGAACGTCACCCGGCGCTGCTGTCCGCCCGTGCGGCCATCCGCGTGGCGCAGGCCGGGTCGGACGCAGCCAGCGCCTCGTTCGGCCCGACCCTCAGCCTGATCGGCGCGATCGATGCGACCACCAGCTATTCCAGCAAGCTCGGCGGCACCAGCAGTGCGCTGGGCGGTTCGGCCAAGCTGTCGCTGTCGATCCCGATCTATTCGGGCGGCGCGCTGTCGGCGAGCCTGCGCAAGGCCAACATCCAGCAGATCCAGAGCGAGGTCGATGCGCTGTCGGCCCGCGACGAGATCAAGGAGTCGGTGATCTCCGCCTGGTCGACGCTGCAGAACTCCACCTCGCAGATCGACTCGGCCCAGGCCGCGGTCAGCTCCAGCCAATTGGTCGTTGATGGCACCATCCAGGAGCGCGACGTCGGTCAGAAGACCACGCTCGACGTGCTCAACGCCCAGGCCGAACTGACCTCGGCGCGCGAGCAGTTGATTACTGCGCGTTCGACCAAGATGATCGCCGCGTTCTCGTTGCTCGCCGCGTCCGGCAAGCTGTCGCCCGAAGTGCTCGGCCTTCGCGTCGCGATGCACTCGGCTGACGGCTATATCGCCAATGTCGAGGATGTGTGGGCTGAGCTCCGCGCCCTCAGCGACGACTGATAGCTGCGGCCCGCCCTTGGTCCGCATGGACCGGGATGTGGCCCAGGCATACCCTCAGAATCAGGCCGCGATGCGCAGTCCGCATCGCGGCCTTTTTGATGCGACCGCGAGGGGCGGTCCGCAGTTTGGGGGAAACTATGAAAGCACTACCGTTCTGGTTCATTGCCGTCGGCGCGATCCTGGCGCTCCTGGGCATGGCATGGGGCATCCAGATGGCCATCACGCAGGATCACACGCTGTCGCCGGGCCACGCGCACAACAACCTCATCGGCTTCGTCACGATGGTGATCTACGGCGTCTACTACAAGCTGGTGCCGGCTGCCGCGCAGAGGCGGCTTGCGCTGGTGCACTTCTGGGTGGCGTTGCTCGGCGCGCTGACCATCGGCATCGGCGTCGCCATGGCAACGTCGGGGCAGGGCGAATGGCTGGCACAGTTCGCGTCGATTGCCACGATCATCGGCATGGCTATCTTTGTCTACACTATCTTCCGCAATCGGGCGGCGCTCGCCTGACGCTCGGGTCAAGCGCTACGCGACTGTCTTCCCCCGGAAATCCCTGGGGGAAGACGCTACGGCTGGTGTGCCACCGATTCACAAAGCGCCATTGCTTGCACTAAATTGGATGCAGTTGATTCGGTCATGTCGCCGAATCCGCCCAAAGTGCGGCCGCGTATCTGGCGGGTAATGTGAGGCAGTTATGAACAAGCCGGCGCCCAAAGAGCCCTCGATGGACGAGATTCTGTCGTCGATCCGGCAGATCATCGCCGATGACGATGCCGGGGCGGCGCCCAAGAAGCCGGTAATGCCGGCACCCGCGCCGGCTCGCAGCTTCGTGTCGCAACCGGCCCCACGTCCCGTCGAGCCGGAACCCGAGCCGCTGGCGCTGTCGTCCGAACAGATCCTGCGCGATACCGCGGCCGAGGATGGTGCCAAGCCCGGCCTCAGCTTCTCCGAACTGCTGGGCGGGGGCGCGCCCGAACTGGACGCGACGCTGATCGACCCTGACGACATCTCGTTCGAACAGGAAGACGAGCCGGCTCCGGCTCCGGTGTTCGCCCCGCCGCCGCGTGCCGCCGCTCCCGCCTACGAGCGTCCGGCGCCGCGTCCGGCGGCATCGGTTGCCGCTGCCGCGCCGATGCCCGACCCATCACTCTCCGCTGATCTCGCCGAGGAACTGCTCGAGCCGACCACGCAATCCGCGGTGAAGAGCACTTTTGCGCGGCTTTCCGGGCTTTCCACCGTCACCAGCGGCGTCACCATCGAAGACATGATGCGCGAGATGCTGCGCCCGATGCTGAAGGAATGGCTGGACGAGAACCTGCCCTCGGTGGTCGAGCGGATGGTCGAAAAGGAAATCGCCCGGGTTTCGCGCGGCGGCAAGTAGGCCCGCGTCACGCACTTCGCGGCCAGGGCTGCCCTCTTGCATCCACCCACCTCGCGTCACCACATGCGTTTGTGTTGACTTCCCCCTCACGCCTTTGCTTTAGACCTAGCCACTGAGTTCTGGGGCCCGCCGGCGCTTTGGTGCGCGCGGGCCGTTTGCCGTTGGAAACCACCGATGCTTGAGAAGACTTACGACCCCGCCGCCGTCGAGACCCGCATCTACGAGCAGTGGGACAAGGCCGGTACCTTCAAGGCCGGGGCAGGGGCCAAGCCCGGCGCCGAGACGTTCTCGATCGTCATTCCGCCGCCCAACGTCACCGGCTCGCTGCATATCGGGCACGCGCTCAACAACACCATCCAGGACATCCTGATCCGCTTCGAGCGCATGCGCGGCAAGGATGTGCTGTGGCAGCCGGGGACCGACCACGCCGGCATCGCCACCCAGATGATCGTGGAGCGTCAGCTGGCCGAACGCCAGCAGCCCGGTCGTCGCGAGATGGGCCGCGAGAAGTTCCTCGAGCGCGTCTGGGAATGGAAGGCCGAATCCGGCGGCACCATCCTCAATCAGCTCCGCCGCCTCGGCGCCTCCGCCGATTGGTCCCGCGAGCGCTTCACCATGGACGAGGGGCTTTCCGAGGCCGTTCGCAAGGTGTTCGTCACGCTCTACGAAAAGGGCCTGATCTATCGCGCCAAGCGCCTGGTGAACTGGCATCCCGGTCTCGAGACCGCGATCTCCGACCTCGAGGTCGAGAACATCGAGACCAACGGCAAGATGTGGCACCTACGCTACCCGATCGAGGGGAGCGACGAGACCATCACTGTCGCCACGACCCGTCCCGAGACCATGCTCGGCGACGTCGCGGTTGCCGTGCACCCAGAGGATGAGCGCTACAAGCACCTCATCGGCAAGCACGTCATCCTGCCGATCGTCGGTCGCCGCATCCCGATCATCGGCGACGAGTATGCCGACCCCGAGCTTGGCTCGGGCGCGGTGAAGATCACCCCGGCGCATGACTTCAACGACTTCGAGGTCGGCCAGCGCCATGGCCTCAAGCCGATCAACATCTTCACCACGACGGCGAAACTGAACAATAGCGTGCCGGCGGAGTATCGCGGGCTCGACCGCTTCGACGCGCGCACCAAGATCATCGCCGAACTCGAAGCCTCGGGCGTCCTCGTCTGGGTCGACGACAAGAAGATCATGGTCCCCTACGACGAGAAGTCGAAGCTGGTCGTCATCGAGCCGTTCCTCACCGACCAGTGGTTCGTCAAGGCCGACATCCTGGCCGAGCCGGCGCTCGCCTCGGTCAAAGAAGGTCGGACCAAGTTCGTCCCCAAGGCCTACGAGAACACCTATTACGCCTGGATGGAGAACATCAAACCCTGGTGCATTTCACGCCAGCTCTGGTGGGGCCATCAGATCCCGGCCTGGTATGGTCCGCGGCTCAGCACTGATCCCGACTTCAACAACCGCGATGCCGGCCCCAAGTGCTTCGTCGCCGGCAGTGAAGCAGAGGCAATCAAGCTCGCCCAGGCCTATTACGGCAATCGCAAGATCGAGGTCTATTCGGGCGGCGTGAACGCCCCGGATTACGCCAAGGCGGTCAGCGGCTTCGACACGACGCAGCGCGATCGGCTGAACGCCGACACCTGGAACATGCGCAAGCACCGCGATCCGTTCGCCGAGCTCAGCGACAGCAAGGTGCCGCTGCATCGCGACGAAGACGTGCTCGACACCTGGTTCTCGTCGGCGCTGTGGCCGTTCTCGACCATGGGCTGGCCCAACCAGACCCCGGAGCTCGCCAAGTACTATCCGACCGATGTGCTCGTCACCGGGTTCGACATCATCTTCTTCTGGGTCGCCCGGATGATGATGATGGGGCTGGAGTTCACCGGCACCGAGCCGTTCCATACCGTCTACATGCATGCGCTGGTCCGCGACGAGAAGGGCCAGAAGATGAGCAAGACCAAGGGGAACGTCATCGACCCGCTGAACCTCGTCAACGAGTACGGCGCCGACGCCACGCGCTTCACCCTTGCCGCCATGGCGGCGCAGGGTCGCGACATGCGCCTCGCCATTTCCCGCGTCGAGGGTTACCGCAACTTCGTCACCAAGCTCTGGAACGCCGCGCGCTTCCTCGAGATGAACGGCTGCGCCCGCGTCGAGGCGTTCGATCCGAAAAAGAACACTCTTGCGATCAATCGCTGGATCGTCGGCTCGACCGCGCGCGCCGTGGCGACCGTCACCGGAGCGCTTGACGACTATCGCTTCAACGAAGCCGCCAACGCTGCGTATGACTTCGTCTGGGGCACCTTCTGCGACTGGTATATCGAACTGGCCAAGCCCGTCTTCACCGGCGAGGACGAAGCCGCCAAGGCCGAGACCCAGGCGACGGCGGGCTTCGCGCTCGACCAGATCCTGAAGCTCCTGCACCCGTTCATGCCCTTCGTCACCGAGGAGCTGTGGGCCGAAACCGGCAAGACCGGCCCGGCGCGCGAAAAGCTGCTGATCATTTCGGAATGGCCGGAGCTGGCCGGCCTTGAGGATCCCGAGGCGCAAGCCGAGCTCGATTGGCTGGTGTCGCTGATCTCGGGCATCCGCTCGGTCCGCCAGGAGATGAACGTCCCGGCCGGCGCCAAGGTGAAGCTGCTGGTGGTTGGGGCAGGGGAGACGACCGGCATCCGCGTCGAGGCCAACCTGTCGGCGCTGACCCGGCTCGCCCGGCTCGAGAGCGTCGACTACACCTCCGACGTGCCGCGCGATTCTGCCCAGTTGATCCTCGGCGAAGCCACCTTCGTGCTGCCGCTGGCCGGTGTCATCGATCTGGATGCCGAGCGCGGTAGGCTGAAGAAGGACATCGCCAAGGAGACGGTCGAGATCGACAAGATCGACAAGAAACTGAGCAACGAGCAGTTCCTTGCCAAGGCCGCCGAAGAGGTGATCGACGAACAGCGCAGCCGCCGCGCCGAGGCGGAAGATCGCCGTGCCCGCCTCACCGAGGCTCTGTCACGCCTGAGCTAACGGAGCCCCCATGGGCGAAACAATGCCGGCCAGCAACCAGCGCCAGCCGATCAAGGACTGGATGACCATCGTCCAGTTCGACGGCCGCGGCGGGGTGCGCAAGCTCGAGGAAGCCGAGGAGGCGACGTTCGCCACCCCGGCCAAGGGCTTTGCGCTGATCTCGGGCAACTCGCGGGCGCCCGAGTTCAAGGTCTGGCTGAAGCGCGAGCTCGGCGATTTCAACGCCGACCTCATCACCGTGCCGTCGACCCGCAGCCGCTGTACGGTGCTCGATGATAGGGCACTGGTGGTGCTGCGTGTCGCCCGGCCCGGGGCGGACCCAGAGGATGTCGGCCGGCAACTGCTGACGTTGTGGATCGAAAAGGGCCGCGTCATCACTGCCTCCGAACTCAACATCGTCGAGTTCCTCGGCATCACCCAGTGGCAGCAGACGCACCATGCGCCGGTCTCGCCCGCCGATCTCGTCGCCCGCCTGGCGCTCCGCGCCGCAGACCGCATCGAACCGTTGATCGAGCGGATGGGCGACAGCCTCGACACGATCGAGGAAGCGCTGATGCTGAACCGCGCCGGCGACAGTCGTTCGCGCCTGGCGCATCTGCGTCGCACGCTGATCAACATGCGTCGCCTGATCTGGCCGCAGCGCGACGTGCTGACGACGCTCGAAATCGAAGACCTGAGCTTCTTCACCGCCCGCGACCGGGTCCGCCTGCGTGAGGCGGCGGCCCGCACCGCGCGGCTCGGCGACGAGATGCAGACCCTCTCGGAGCGCGCCGTGCTGGTGCACGAACAACTGCTCGATACCCGCGCCGAGCAGATGAACCAGACCATGCTGCTGCTGGCGGCGGCGACCGTGGTGCTGATGCCGCTCACTGTCATCAGCGGTATCCTCGGGATGAACGTCGAAGGCATCCCGTTCCACGACAGCCCCTACGCGTTCTGGATCGTTACGGGCTTCCTCGGCGTGCTCGGGGTCGCCATCTACCTCTTCATGCGCGGGAAGAAATGGATGTAGGCCCTTAACGGGACTCACCTTTCGCCCGGGCCTGACCGGATACCTTCAGTGCGGCGATAATGACAGCGACCTGCTGTTCGGCGCGTGACGCGGCAGCAGCCATTGCCTAAACTCCGCTGCACTTCTGCAAGGATTCACCGGCCCCGTGCTCAACCGGCTCTACATCGTCGTCGGCGTCATCGCGATCCTGCTGCTCGCCGCGGCCTTTGTCGTGCCCAGTTTCATCCCATGGGGACAGTATCGCGACCGCCTCGCTGCCATCGCCAGCGAGGTGCTCGGTACACCCGTGCGCATCGAAGGCGACGTGGCGTTCTCGCTGCTGCCGCAGCCGAAGCTGACCTTCTCCAATGTCAGCGCCGGGCCTCCGGAGGCGCCGAGCCTCACGGTCGAGCGGGTCGAAGCGGATTTCTCGCTGATCGATTTCCTGCGCGATCGCTACAGCGTCACCGAGCTGCAGCTCGACGGGCCGACCGTGTCGGTCGACGTTGCGGCCGATGGCTCGGTGGATGCGGGCATCGCGCTCGCCCGGGCGGTAAGCAGCAATATTTCCGTCGCCAATGCCGTGGTCAGCGGCGGTACCGTCAAGCTGCACGATGCGCGGGCCGGCGAGACCTACATCGCTTCGAACGTGGCTGGCGACCTGAAGCTCGAGGCGTTGCGCGGGCCGTTCTCGTTCCAGGGCACCGGCAATGTCGATGGCGCTGTCTATGCGCTGCGCGTCACCACCGGCCAGCTCGACGCCGAGGGCGGCGGCTCGCTCGCCATGACCCTGAGGCCGGCCGACGAACGCTTCACCCTGGCCGCCGAGGGGTTTCTGACGCCGGGGCTGACACCCGGCTTCACCGGTACCATGACCTACCGCCAGCCGCCGCCGAAGCCGGCCAAGGAGAGGGGGGAGGACGCAGGGCAGGGCGATCTGGTGATGACCAGCAAGGTCGAAGCCAGCCCCAGCAAAGTGCTGCTCTCCGACTATGTGGTGATCCCTGATGAGAACCGCGCCGCGACGCGCCTGCTCGGCGCGGCGGATGTGACGCTCGGCGCCGACATGGCCTTCAACGCGGTGATCTCGGGTGGCCTGCTGGCGCTGCCGCCGCGCGACGCGACGGCCGAGCAGGCGGTCGAGCCCTATGAGCTGGTCCGGCTGCTGCGCGAACTGCCGCTCCCCACTGCCCCCGGCATCCCGGGCACCATCGGCCTCGATGTGTCCGAGGTGAACCTCAGGGCATTCTCGCTCCGCAACGTCCGGCTGGATGCGACCGCCCATGCGGGCGGCTGGACGGTGCGCGGGCTGACGGGGATCCTGCCGGGCGACACGCGCGTATCGCTGAGCGGTGAAGTCACCACCGAGACCGGCCGCCCCGAGTTCTCCGGCACGTTGTCGCTCAAGTCGCAGCGGCTCGACGCGCTGACCACGCTGTGGCGGAAGCCGGCTGACGGCAACCCGTTGTTCGGCATGCCGGGCGCGATCGACGCGCGCGTCGACCTGGTCGGCGAGACGCTGTCGGTCAGCGATGGGCGGGTCGAACTCGACGGCGAGGCGCGATCCTTTTCGGCGCAGCTCGGGCTGGGCGCCATTCCGGACCTCCACGTCACCGCCGATATGGGCCAGCTCGATGCGGCGCGCAGTGCCGCGCTGTTCGCCTTGCTGCCCGACCTCGGTGCCGATGCCGCATTCCCGGCGACGTTCCCGAAGGGCGAGTTCGAACTGGTCGCCGACAGCATGACGCTGGGCGGCCTCAACGGCCGGGCGCTCTCCACTCATGGTTCGTGGGACGGCGGCGTGCTGGTGGTGGACGACATTTCCGCCGGCGATCTCGGCGGCGCCAGGTTCAAGGCCTCGCTCACCGCCTTCGGCTCGATCACCAAACCGGAGCTCTCCGGCTCAGGCACGCTTAGCGTCGCCTCGGCCGACGCCCCGGCGCTGGCCAGCTTCTACAAGGCGATCGGCGCATCGCCGGCCATCGAGCGTTTTCTCACCCCGTCACTGCCCGCCGACCTGGCGCTGCGCCTTGACGCGCCCAGCGGCGACGGGGCGCAGAGCCTCGCGGTCTCTGGACGACTGGGGACCGCCGAAGTCGCCGCCGACGCCGAATTGCAGGCCGGCTTCCTGCGGGCGCTATCGGGGCCGGTGAAGGTCCGGCTCGACATGAAGTCGGCGGACGCCGCGGCGATGACCGCGCAACTGGGGCTTGGCGAGGTCAGCTTGTTCACCGAGGGTGAGCCGGTGCATCTGGTGGGCGTCGTCGATGGCAACATTGCCAACAGCCTCGAGACCACCGTGCTGGTTGAAGGCGGCGGCGACTCGCTGGGCTTTTCCGGCAACCTGGTGGTGACCGATCCGGCGGCCTATAGCGGCAAGGGGACCATCAAGGCGGCACTTGCCGATCCCAGCGCCTTTGCGGACTGGCTGGGGGCAGGCGGCGTCTCGTTGCCGGCCATAGCGGCTTCCGCCCGGGTCGATTTCACCGGCTTCTCGGACGTCCAGCTCTCCGACATCGCCGGCACTTCCGGGAAGGAGAGCTTTACCGGCAACCTGAAACTGGCGAACCGCGGCGCCACCCGGGCGGTCAGCGGCAGTATTGCTGCGGGACAGCTGGATATGCGCGGGCTGCTGCAAACCCTCGTGGGGCCGGCCTCGCAGCTGTCGGGGGGCGGCCTGTGGCCCGATGGTCCCCTCGCCACGGGGGACGGCGCGCGCACCACCACCGGCCGCGTTTCCATCACCGCTCCGGCGCTGGAGGTCGCTGGCAAGTCACTGGTCACCGACCTGGCGTTCGATCTCGACTGGGATGCCACCACCACCCGGCTTCGCAATGTCACCGGCAAGCTTGGCAACGGCTCGGTCGGCCTCGAGCTCGCCGTCTGCTGCTCGGGTCCGCTGACCGACAAGCAGGTCACCGGACGTATCTCGCTGATCGGGGTCGCGCTCGACGACGTCGCGCCGCCACCGGTCGCCGACGCGCTCGATGGCACACTAGACGCCTCTGGCCGGTTCGACGGCACAGGTGGCTCAGTCGCGGGCATTCTCGGCGCGTTGACCGGTGACGGCACCTACACGGTGAGCGGGCTGCGGATCGAGCGGCTCGATCCGCAAGCGCTGAGCCAGGTGGCCAACGCCGAAAAAGTCCTCGAGATGCAGCCCGAGCAATTGAGCGCACTGATCGAGGATCGCCTCGACGACGGGCCGTTCCTCGCGCCGCAGGTGACGGGCAGCTTCAACATCGCGGGCGGCGTGCTGCGCAGCCCCAACCTGTCGATCGAAGGGGATGGCGGGCAGTTGTTCGGCAGCGGCTCGATCCGCCTCAGCGATCTCGGACTGGCCGGCGATTACACCATCGCGCCGACGGCGGTGACGCCGGCAGCTCTGGTTGCCACCGGCTCGGCCCGGGTTGCCGCAAGGCTCGCCGGTACCTTGCTGGCGCCCGAGCGGACCTTCGACGTCTCGGGCCTGGTCGACGCCATCATGGTCAAGGCTTACGAGGCGGAAGTGGCGCGGCTCGAGAAGCTGCGTGAAGAGGACGAGGCGCGCCGCAAGGCCGAGGAAGCCGAGAAGGCCCGGCTCGCCGCCGAAGCTGCCGCTATCCGGGCCGCCGACGAGGCTGCCACCAGGAAAGCCGCCGAAGAGGCTGCCGCCAAAAAGGCGGCGGAGGAGGCTGCCGCCAGAAAGGCCGCGGACGAGGAAGCGGCGAAGAAGGCCAGGCAAGAGGAAGAGCTGCGCAAGGCGCTCGAAGAGTTTAACAGGCCGATGGATATCGGGCTGGGGAACTAGAGCATTTCACCGCTTCGTTGAAGCGGTGAAGCGCTCCAAGTCTCTGATTTGGTCGCGCTTTCGAACCGGAAAAGTCGGCAACTTCCTGAAAGCGCTCTAGCCGCGGTCGCGGTACCAGGCGAGCACGGCGAGCCGCACGGCCGACGAGAGGTTTGGCGCTTCGCGCTCCTGATCGATCTCGGCGATCACCGCGGCAATCGATTTGCCGTCCGCCAGCGCCATCGCTTCGAGCCCGGCCCAGAATTCCCTTTCGATGGCGATGCTGGTGCGGTGCCCGGCAATGGTCAGCGAGCGCTTCTCCACCGAGCCGTCACTTCTTGCGGAAGCTGTCGAGGCTCACGACCTTTTCGCCCTGCGCTTCGGGCGCAGCAGCAGGTTTTGCCGGTGCGGCAGAATGCGGCTCCTCGGCCGTCTCGGGCTCGATTTCGGGGTCCTCGCCGGCCACCCGCTCGACGTCGAACTGCAGGCCGAACTGCACCGAAGGGTCGAAGAAGCCCTTGATGGCGGAGAAAGGAATGGCCAGCAGCTCCGGGCGGCCGTCGAACGAGAGTTCGACCTCGAAACCGGTCTCGGTCACCCTGAGCGCACCGAACTGGTTCTGCAGCACGATGGTCATTTCCTTGTCGTACTGCTCGAGCAGCCGTTGGCTCATCCGAACCCCGGGCGCCTTGGTGACGAAGGAGATGAAAAAGTGGTGGTCGCCGGGCAGGCCAGTCCGCGCCACTTCGGACAGCACCTTGCGCACAACGCCGCGCAGCGCTTCCTGGGCCAGAATATCGTAGCGGATCAGGTCTTCAGCCATATCGTCCTTGCGTTCGGGGGAATCCCCGTAAGCGTCCATATCACCGCTGCGAGGCGCACAATTCAAGGCAAAACCGAAACGGCCGCCCGTGATATGAGGACGCTGCAGGCATATGGGAGAATGAGGGAAGTGCAGGCTTCTGTTGCCAGGTGCCTGCGAACCCCGCCTGTCGGACTGCTAGGCCCGGAGGACTTCTAGTTCAGGTGCCGGCGCCGCATTAAGCAGCGATAGCAACCTTAGCATAGTTGTCGTTGGCAACTATTAGGATGGCCCGATATCGGTGGTACCATGCCGAGCAAAAGTCTAACCTTTACGCCCTTGTCGATCCTGTTTCGTCCCCATGAGCCCGCCACGACGGGGAGTTCTGGTGGAGACGCCGGGCACTGCCCCCGGGTCCAATGGGTTTATTACGCTAGCCGTTTATCGCCATAGCCGTTGCCGGCAAGCCCTATATAGGCGCGGACAGTGCGCGATGCAAACTCAGTCGACGAGGTCGACGATCAGGGCTGTGAGTGGGGCAAGATCGCCGTGGAAACTTGCGATCATGGCCTGGAGCGTTAGGTCAGGATCGAGAGCGTCATCGTCGAAGCCGTGCCCCGATCCGAGGCACAGCAGCTTCAGGAATGCGAGCTGAGTCCTGCCGTTGCCTTCGCGAAAGGGATGACCGGCGTTGATCTCAGACAGAATGTACGCGGCGCCCTCAGCGAAGGCCACGCTGTGGAGATCGCGGAGGAACTTGCGCTCGGCCAGCTCGCCGAAGACACGCGTCATTGTGCGATGAAGGTGCTCTGGGTATGCGAACGTGCTTCCACCTTTGGTGATCCGGATCGCGCGTTCTTCGCCGGCCCAATCATAGACGTCCTGGAACAGGTGGCGGTGAATGGCCCGATAGTGGGCGTAATCTAGCTGACCGCTTGGAAGCGCCTCATCGGCCCGCGTCAGGTACATTGCAAACTCGAAGTCATCGAGGTCGCGCTGGTCCCGCAGATCAGCCTTGTTCATGAGTACGGACGTGCCTGGATAGCAGAGCGGATCCTGGTCAGTTCCGTAATGTTCCACGGCTACTTGGTTTTGGCGAACTCGGCACGAATCCGCGCCCGTCGGGCGTCGCCGGTTTCGTTGCTCGCATCAGATTGCTCGATCAGCTTGCTCGTGCGGGTACTGCGGACGATCCCTTCCACGGCGCTGAATTTTTCAGCGCTGCGACGACCGATGACGAAGCGCCCGCTGTGAGATTCGCGTGTAATCTGCTTGCTCATGCTGTGAGTCTATCACACCAAAGGTCCCCCTGACAGAATCGATCGCGGCACATGCAGCAATACCTAGACCTTCTCCGCGACGTCCTCGACAACGGCACCGATCGGCCTGATCGCACCGGCACCGGCACCCGCTCGGTGTTCGGCCGGCAGACACGCTTCGATCTCGGCAAGGGTTTTCCGTTGCTGACCACCAAGAAGCTGCACATCAAATCGATCGTCTACGAACTGCTCTGGTTCCTGCGCGGCGAGACCAATGTGCGGTGGCTGCAGGAGCGTGGCGTCAGGATCTGGAATGAGTGGGCCGATGAGAATGGCGATCTCGGGCCGGTCTACGGCTCGCAGTGGCGCAGCTGGCCGGACGGGCGCGGCGGCACCATCGACCAGATCGCCAATGTGGTGAATTCGATCAAGAGCAAGCCGGACTCGCGCCGGCACATCGTCACGGCCTGGAACCCGGCCGAAGTCGACGACATGGCGCTGCCCCCCTGCCACTGCCTGTTCCAGTTCTATGTCGCCGACGGCAAACTCAGCTGCCAGCTCTATCAGCGCTCCGCCGACCTGTTCCTCGGCGTGCCGTTCAACATCGCGTCCTATGCGCTTTTGACCGAGATGATGGCGCAGGTAACCGGGCTGCAGCCGGGAGAGTTCGTGCATTCGTTCGGCGACGTGCACCTTTACCACAACCATTTCGAGCAGGTTCGTCTGCAGCTAAGCCGCCAGCCGCGCCCGCTGCCGCGGCTGACCATCAACCCGGACAAGCGTGACATCTTCGATTTCGAGTTCGAGGATTTCATGATCACCGGCTATGATGCGCACCCGTCCATCAAGGCCGAGATCGCCGTATGAGGATCCTGTCGACTGCCTTCATGTGCGCCGCCCTGGCCGCGACGCCGACGCTCGCCAATGACACCATGTCGACGCTGGGCGCTGGCGGGTTGGTGTTTGTCCAGACCGACGACGTGAAGATGCTGAGCGAGGATCTCTACGTCTCGCCCGAGCAGGTTCGGGTGAAGTACGAGTTCCGCAACGAGGGGAGCGAAGACACCGACGCGCTGGTGGCCTTCCCGATGCCCGACATCACCGGGGACGGCGACTTCATGGTGGCGATCCCCACCGAGGACCCGGAGAACATCTTCGGCTTCGAGACACTGGTGAATGGCCAACCGGTTTCGGCCGAGCTGCACCAGTATGTGTTCGCCACCAATATCGACTACACGCAGTACCTGACCGATCTCGGCCTGCCGCTGACGCCTTACGGCGACGCGACGGTGAAGGCGATCAACGCCCTCGATGAGGCCACCAAGAAGGAGTTGCTGCACCGCGCCCTGGTGATCCCGATGGAGTTCGACCAGGGGCAGGGGATGCATACCGAATACTGGCCGGTATGGACGCTGCGCTCCACCTATAGCTGGGAGGCGCATTTTCCGGCCGGTGAGACCGTGACGGTGGAGCATCAGTACAAGCCGAGCGTCGGCGGCACCGTGGCGGTGACGTTCCTGTCGCCGCCCTACGAGGGCTACGATCCGGCGACCGAGTACAAGCGCCAGTACTGTACCGACGACAGCTTCATCGACACCGTCAAGAAGACGCTTCCGAACCCTGACGAGCCCTACGGCGCGCCGTTCACCGAGAGCTGGGTCAGCTACATCTGGTCGACCGGCGCCAACTGGGCCGGTCCGGTCGGCAAGTTCCACCTGACCATCGACAAGGTGCTGCCGCAGAACCTCGTGTCGTTCTGCTGGGACGGCGAGGTCAAGAAGACCGGCCCGACCACCTTCGAGATGGAGGCCCTGGATTGGTGGCCGCCCTACAACCGGGAGCTCGAGGTGCTGATCCTCAACCGGCAGAACCCCGAACCCAACGTCGGCTGATGGCGACGATCGCCGAACTGACCGAGCGGGTGGCGCAGGTTTCCGCCATCTACGCTGAGCGTTGCGGCATCCGGCGCGATGCAGATTGGTACGCGCTGAAGCTGCAGGAGGAGGCCGGCGAACTGGTCGCCGAGCATCTGCGCAGTACTGGCCGTGGACGTGTCGGCGAACGCTCGGAAGCTGCCATCCGTGAAGCGCTTGAGGACGAGGCGGCTGATCTGCTGGCTCAGCTGCTGCTGTTCTGCCGGCACAATCAGATCGACGTCGAGGTCGCGCTCGAGCGCAAGTGGTTCGCACACCTCAAGCGTCTGGATATCGCTCAATGAGTCTCGTTATCCGCGGCGCGGCGCCAGCTGACGCTGCGCTGATCATCCGCTTCATCGCGGCGCTGGCCGCGTACGAGAAGCTGTCGCACGAGGCCAAGGCTACCGAGGCCGACATCCTGCGCGACCTGTTTAACGCCGACCCCAAGGTGTTCTGCGAGATCGCCGAGTGGAAGGGCAAGCCGGTCGGCTTCACGCTCTGGTTCTACACTTACTCGACCTTCCAGGGGCGCCACGGTATCTGGCTCGAGGATCTCTATGTCGACCCCGAGGCGCGCGGTTTGGGCGTCGGCAAGGCCTTGCTGGTCAACCTGGCGCAGCGCTGCGTGCGCGAGGGGCTCGGGCGGTTCGAGTGGTGGGTGCTCGACTGGAACGAACCATCGATCCAGTTCTACAAGTCGCAAGGCGGCGTCATGCAGGATGAGTGGACCAAGGTTCGCGTCGACGGTGAAGCTCTGGCGCGGCTCGGTGCGCCGTGACCGTCCCGGTGGCGATGATCGCAGCGGTCGGCGACAACGGCATTATCGGCTCGGATGGTGCGATCCCGTGGCGGTTGCCGACCGATTTCGCCCATTTCAAGCGCACCACCATGGGCAAGCCCCTGATCATGGGGCGCAGGACCTTCGAGAGCATCGGCAAGCCGCTGCCGGGCCGCACCAACATCGTGGTGACACGGCAGTCCGGCTATCGGCCGGATGGCGTGCTGGTGTTCCACAGTCTTGCCGGTGCCCTCGATCACGCGCAGCAGATCGCCGCCGCCGATGGTGTTGACGAAGTCATGATCGGCGGTGGTGGCGAAATCTATCGTGAGGCAATGCCGTTGGCGGAGCGACTTTACGTCACACATGTGGCGGTGTCGCCCTCCGGCGATGCTCGGTTTCCACTGATCGATCCCAAGCAATGGGAAGTAGAAGCGGAGCCTGAACTGTTGCGCACAGAACGGGATAGCGCCGACTTCACGGTAAAAGTCTATCGTCGACGTGAACCCCCCGCACGTTGATCGCAGGGGAGCGCTTGCCTATATAGGGCGGCAATCGATAATCCGGCTGAAAGGTGGCGTATGCCCTGGGACAACAATACGGGCGGGGGAGGCCGCAACTCCAACAACGGCGGACCCTGGGGTCAGACGCCGGGTGGTGGTGGTAGCGGTGGCGGCGGCGGTGGCCGCCGGGGCGGTGGTACGCCCAACCTCGAAGAACTTCTGTCCCGCGGTCGCGACCGTTTTCAGGGTGGGATCCCCGGTGGGCGCTGGACCATCATCGGTGTCTTCCTGGCGCTCGGCGCGTTCTGGGTGGCCAACTCGGTGTTCACCGTCCAGGAACAGGAATGGGCGGTAAAGCTCCGCTTCGGCCAGCCGCTGGAAAGCGTTCCGGCGGGCCTGCATTTCGCGCTGTGGCCGATCGAGACCGTCGAGCGGGCGCCGCGTACGGAAAACCGCACCGAGATCGGCTCTGTCGGCTCGACCCGCACCCAGTCCGACGAAGGGCTGATGCTCTCGGGCGACCAGAACATCGTAGACGTGAAGTTCTCGGTGCTGTGGTCGGTGACCGACCCGGTGGCCTACCTGTTCAACGTCCGCGATCCGGACGACATGGTGCGCTCGATCGGCGAAAGCGCGATGCGTGAAATCGTCGGCCGCCGTCCGGCACAGGACGTGTTCCGCGACGATCGCGCCGGCATCCAGAACGACGTGCGCGGCATCGTGCAGTCGATCGTCCAGAGCTACAGCATGGGCGTGACGGTGTCGCAGATCGCCATCGAGCAGGCAGCCCCGCCGACCGAAGTGGCCGACGCCTTCAACGAAGTGCAGCGCGCCGAACAGGACGAAGACCGTTTCCAGGAAGAAGCGCGGCAATACGCCAACACGCTTCTGGGTGACGCTCGAGGCCAGGCCGCACAGGTCCGCGAAGATGCGGCCGCCTACAAGAACCGTGTCGTGCAGGAAGCAGAAGGTGAGGCGGCTCGCTTCCTTTCCATCTACGCCGAGTACGCCAAGGCCCCCGAAGTGACGCGCAAGCGTCTGTTCCTCGAAACCATGGAGCAGGTGCTGGGCGGTTCGGAGAAGGTGCTCGTCGACAAGAGCGCCGGATCGGGCGTTGTGCCCTACCTGCCGCTGCCGGAGATCCGGCCGAACTCGACACTCAACACCACGCCCGTCCCCGCCGACGCGACGCCGAGGTAAGCCATGAACAGACTTGTTATTCTCGGCATTGCCGTCGTCGCTCTGCTGTACATTTTCGTGTCGTCGATCTTCGTGGTCAACGAGCGCGAACAGGCCATCGTCATGCGCTTTGGCCAGATCACCGACGTGAAGACGGACCCGGGTCTCTATTTCAAGATCCCGACCAACTTTGTCGACACGGTGCAGATCATCGAAGACCGGCTGCTGCGCTACGACGCCGCCAACATGACGGTGCAGGTGTCGGACGGTAAGTTCTACATCGTCGACGCCTACCTCACCTACCGCATCGCCGACCCGCGGCTGTTCCGTTCCCGCGCGCAGGGCGAACTGCGCGTCGTGGAGGATCGCGTGTCGACCCGTTTCGACGCGGCGCTCCGCCAGGTCTACGGCCGTCGCGCCTTCACCGAGGCGCTGTCCGAGCAGCGCCCGGAGATGATGCGCGAGGCGCGTGACCTGATCCGCCCGGACATGGCCCAACTGGGCATCGAGGTGGTTGATGTGCGTATCATCCGCACTGACCTCGATCCGAGCGTTTCGGCCGAAACCTTCAACCGCATGAAGGCCGAGCGTCTGGCCGAGGCCGCACTGCTCCGCGCCCGTGGCCAGGAAGCGGCGCAGACTGCGCGCGCCATCGCCGATCGTCAGGCCGTCGAGGTTCTCTCGGCAGCCCGCCGTGACGCGGAAATCCTGCGAGGCGAGGGCGATGCCCAGCGCTCCCAGATCTTCGCCGATGCCTATAACCGCGACACCGACTTCTTCGACTTCTACCGTTCGATGCAGTCGTATCGCGCGGCGCTCGGGCCGAACGGCACCACCATGGTGCTGTCGCCGGACTCGGAGTTCTTCCGGTTCTTCCAGAACCAGAACCCCGATAACGTGACGCCGCCGCCGGAAGCCGCGACAACGCCGATTCCGGCGACGCCGCTGGTCGAAGAGCCGCCTGTGGACTCGCCGGTCCTCAGCCAGCCCGCGACTGACACGACGGTTACCGCTCCCGCGGAGACCACTCCGGCGCCCCCGGCTCCTGCCGAACCCGCACCGGCCGTTCCGGCGCAGTAAATGATCGAGCTCTTCTCGGCACTGGCCCTCGTGCTGGTCCTGGAAGGGCTCGTCTACGCTGCATTCCCCGAACAGATGAAGAGGGTGCTGGCGTCGATCCAATCGACGCCAGCTTCAATCATTCGTGCGGCTGCGCTGGCTTGCGCCGGGGTCGGACTTGTTCTCTTGTGGCTGCTCCGGGGCTGACTGCGACATGCGCGGCCACGGCTGAGTCGTTGCAGGAGAAGTGAATGCGTGCTGCCGGTCGGGTTTTGCGGTCTCTGGCCGTCGCGGGAGTCCTGGCCCTGTCGGTGCAGGTCGCACCGGCGGCCGCCAAGGGCCCGGAGTCAGTGGCGGCGCTCGCCGAGCAACTCTCGCCCGCAGTTGTGAACATCGGCACCTCGCGGCGTGTGCCGGGCGGTGGCGGCGTGCCGTTCCCCGACCTGCCGGATGGCTCGCCGCTCGAGGAGCTGTTCGACGAGCACAACCCGAACAACGGGTTGGGCGAAGAGCAGATGCAGGAGGCGCGCAGCCTCGGCTCTGGCTTCATCATTTCGGCCGACGGTATCGTCGTCACCAATAACCACGTCATCGAAGGCGCCGAGGAGATCGAGGTCTACCTGACCGATGGAACGCGCCTGCCGGCGACGATCGTCGGCAAGGACGACAAGACCGACCTCGCGGTGCTGAAGGTCGATGCCGGCCACGAACTGCCGTTCGTCGAGTTCGGTGACAGCGACAGGGCCGTAGTCGGCGACTGGGTGATGGCGATCGGCAATCCGTTCGGCCTCGGCGGCTCGGTGACGCTGGGCATTGTCTCGGCCCGCAACCGCGACATCCAGTCCGGCCCCTATGACCAGTTCATCCAGACCGACGCCGCGATCAACCAGGGCAACTCGGGTGGCCCGCTGTTCGACATGGACGGCAAGGTCGTCGGCATCAACACCGCCATCATTGCCCGCGGCGGCTCGTCGCTCGGTATCGGCTTCGCCGTGCCGGTGAACTTGGCGCGGCCGGTGATCGACCAGCTCGCCGCGTTCGGCGAAACTCGCCGCGGCTGGCTCGGGGTCGGCATCCAGGAAGTCAGCGAGGATATCGCCAGCAGCCTGGGCCTGAAGAGCACAGCCGGGGCGCTGGTGATCGACGTCACCAAGGGCGGCCCGTCCGAAGGGCAGGTGGTCGAGGGCGACATCATTCTCGAGTTCGACAGCAAGCCGATCGCCCGCATGCGCGACCTGCCGCGGGTGGTCGCCGAGACCGAGGTCGGCAAGGCCGTCCCGGTGAAGATCCTGCGCAACGGCGCCGAGCAGACCCTCAGCATCACCCTGGGCCGCCTGGAACTTGGCGAGCAGTTGATCGCCAAGAACAATGCTCCGGCAACGCCGGCTCCCACTCCCGCGCCGGAGCCGACCGCCACGGAGGAAGAGACGCCGCCGCTGGGATTGCCCGACCTGGTCGGCTTCGACGTGGCGCTGCTCGATGAGAACAAGCGCGCCGAGTTCGGCATTGCGCCGGAGGCGGACGGCATCGTCGTCACCAGCGTGAAGAGCGGCAGCGACGCCGATCAGAAGGGCTTCATCCCGGGCCTCCTGGTCACCGAGGTGAACCAGAAGGAGATCGGCACCGTCGATGAACTGAGCGAGCTGGTCGGGCAGGCGAAGGAAGCCGGCCGCCCGGCGGTGCTGTTCAAGGTGATCGATCCGACCGGCACCAGCCGGTTCATTGCGGTCCGGCTCGGCTAACCGATCGCCGGGTTGCTGATCCGGTACACCACGTGTGAGCGCAGCGGATGACCCGGCGCGAGCCTGGGATGCTCGAAGTCGGCGTCCGCGTCGCGAACCATGCCGATCTTCGCCATGACGCGTTGGCTGGGGAGGTTTCCCGCGAAGGTGAAGGCGACGATTTCCGGCAGCTCCAGTGTCGAGAAGCCATAGTTGAGCCAGGCCCGGGCACCCTCCGGGGCGAGGCCCTGTCCCCAGAACGCCCTGTCGAACTGCCAGCCGATCTCGACGGCCGGCTGGCCGCGAATGGCGGCGCGCGTTTCATCGGGGATGTAGCCGAGGCCGATGAGGCCGACGAACTGGCCGGTCGACTTGAGCTCGGCCGCGCCGAAATGAAAGCCTGTGACAGCCTGTTTCTCGATCGAGAACGCCAGCTGTGCCCCGGTCTGCTCAGGCGTCGCGGTCGAAGGATAGAACCGGCGGACTTCCGGATCGCCCAGAACCGCCGCCAGCGGAGCGTGGTCGCGGCTCTCCCAGGATCTGAGAACGAGTCGCTCCGTCTCCAGCCTCACCTGACGATATCCTCATCGGTATAGCCCTGCAGGTAGAGCAGGGCGGTGAGGTCGCCGTGATCGATGCGGATGCCCGCTTCGGCCGCAACATGCGGCTTGGCATGAAGCGCCACGCCGAAGCCGGCGGCCTTGATCATGTCGAGATCGTTGGCGCCATCGCCCACCGCCATCGTCGCGCTCATCGGCAGATTGCGCTCGGCCGCCAGCGCCTCCAGGCGGTGCAGCTTGGTCGATTTGTCGACGATCGGGCTCTTGACCGTGCCGGTCAGCCGCTCGCCATCGAACTCGAGCACATTGGCGATCGCTTCGTCGAAACCGATCCGCTTGCCGAAATAGTCGGCAAAGAAGGTGAAGCCACCCGAAACCAGCGAGGTGTATGCGCCATAGGCTTTCATGGTGTGGATCAAGGCCCGGCCGCCCGGCGCGAGGGTAATGCGCTCGCGCCGGATCTCCTCGATGGCGGCGCGTTCGAGCCCCTTGATCAGTGCGACTCGGGTGCGCAGCGCCTGCTCGAAATCCAGCTCGCCGTTCATGGCACGCTCGGTGATGGCGGCGACTTCGGCCTTGATGCCGACCGCGTCGGCGAGCTCGTCGATGCATTCCTGCTCGATCATGGTGGAATCCATGTCGGCGACCAGCACCTGCTTGCGGCGGCCTTCCGCTGCAACCAGTGCCACGTCCACTGGCCGGTTGCCGATGACAGCACGCGCCGCGGCCACCGGATCGGCTGCCTTGGGCGCCTCGATCTCACAGGCGATGCGCTGGTGCAGCCAGTTGATCTCCCCCCTGGTCTCGTGCTGGATCGCCGCGACCAGCGCCGAGTCAATTGCGGGGTCAGCCGGATTGGCGATGAGGCAGAGTACCGTCATGTGCGTGAGAAAGGCCTGAGAAGGATGGGCAAGCGCCCGGAGAGGCGAGCGGTGTTGATAGCGGGTCCGACTGCCAGCGGCAAGTCGGCGCTGGCGCTCGACCTGGCGCGGCAGCAGGGCGGGGTGATCGTCAACACCGACGCGCTGCAGGTCTATGACGTGCTGCAACTGCTGACCGCCAGACCGTCCGAAATCGAAATGGGCGGCGTGCCGCACCGGCTTTACGGCACGGTGCATCCGTCTGTGCGCTTTTCGACCGGCGAATGGGCCCGTGCAGCGGCGGCGGTGATCGAGTCGGAGGCCGATCGTCCACTGATTTTCGTCGGTGGGACGGGCCTCTACTTCGACGTGCTCACCACCGGCTTCGCCGACGTCCCGGAGGTGCCGGCTGAGGCACTGGCTGCTGCCACGGCCGAAGTCGAGGGGCTGGATCGGGAGGGCCGTGGCCGCCTGATTGCGGCGCGTGATCCCCTCGTCGCGGGCCGCCTCAGGGCGCCCGATCCGCAACGGGTGATCCGGGCGCTCGCCGTGCTGAATGCGACCGGCCGCTCACTCGCCAGTTATCAGGACGAAGCGCAAAAGGGACTGCTCGACGGGTTCGTGCTTGAGCGCCTGGTGCTCAACCCCGACCGCGAGCTGCTGCGGCAGCGCATTGCCCGCCGCTTCGAAACCATGTTCTCGAGCGGCGCGGTCGAGGAGGTTGAAGCCCTGCTGGCGCTGGCGCTCGATCCGGGCCTGCCGGCGATGAAGGCGATCGGTGTGCCGGAAATCACGGCGATGCTGGCCGGCGAGCTCGAACAGGATGAGGCGATCGAGCGCGCCGTCATCGCCACCCGGCAATACGCCAAGCGTCAACGCACCTGGTTCCGCAACCGCATGGCCGACTGGAACTGGATTGTTCCTTAGGTCACGTCGATCCGGGTGGCGCCTGTGGTGCGCTCGAGGTCGGCGGCGGTGATCTCGAACACCGAACGCGGGTCGCCGGCGGCAGCCCAGACCGTGCGGTAATTGTGCAGTGCGTCATCGAGATAGGTGGTCAGTGGGGCAGGGTGCCCGTAGGGCGACACGCCACCGATCGAAAAGCCGGTGTGGAGCTTGACGAAATCCGCATCCGGCCGCTCCAGCACCTCACCGATGCGCTGCCCGGCGCGCTTCTCATGTACCCGGTTGCTGCCCGAGACGAGCAGCAGGTAGGGCTTGCCGCTATCCCTGCCCTTGAACAGCAGCGACTTGACGATGCGCCCCACCTCGACGCCGAGTGCGTCGGCGGCCATCTGCGCGGTGGTCGCCAGTTGTTCGAGGACGATCACCTGCGCGGGCAGGGCGTGGTTGGCGAGGGCGTCGGCGACGCGTTGTTCGGCAGGTTTCAACTGGGGCATAAGCGGGGTGTCCTAGGCGGGTATGGCGAGGGTCTTCATCAAACCCAGCCGCCCGCGCATGGCGAAGCGGCTGACCAGTAATATCGCCACGAAGGCGAGGCCGGTCGCAAGGCCCAGCCAGACGCCGACACCGCGCAGGTCGAAGACGAAGCCGAGCACATAGGCAGTCGGCAGGCCGACGAACCAATAGCCGAAGATGGCGAGCAGCATCGGCGTACGGGTGTCAGAGAGGCCGCGCAGCGAATGGGCCGCGACCACCTGCGCGCCATCGACCAACTGGAAGATGCCGGCAATGCCGAGATAGGTGGCGGCGAGCATCAGCGCGCTCGCATTGGCGGGATCGGAGCTGTCGAGGAAGATGGTGACCAGCGCATGCGGCACGGCGAGGAACAACGCCGCCGTCAGCGCCATGAAGCCGGTGCCCATGACGATCGCCGTCCAGCCGGCAAGGCGTACACCTTCGGTATCGCCCCGGCCGTAGGCGAGGCCGACACGGACAGTGGCGGCCATGCCGAGGCCGAGCGGCACCATGAACGCGGTCGAGGCGAGCTGCAGCGCCACGGCGTGCGCGGCGGTCTCGTTGGTGCCGAGCCGGCCCATCAGGATGGCGGCAACCGAGAACAGCCCGACTTCGGCGGCGACGGTCAGTCCGATCGGCAGCCCGACCTTCAGAATTTCGCGGAAGCGCGGCCAGTCCGGTTTGAAGAAGCGCACCAGAATATGGAAGCGCTTCAGCTTCCGGTGGGTCAGCGTGTAGCCGAGCAGGGCGAAGAACATCACCACGTTGACGAGGCCCGTGGCGATTGCCGCGCCGCGCAGTTCGAGGCGCGGAAAGCCGAAATGGCCGAAGATCAGCGTATAGGCGAGCAAGCCGTTGACCAGCACGCCGATGACCGTGACGACGAGGATCACCCGTGTCGCGGCGAAAGCCGAGAGGAACGAGCGCACCACCATGATGCCGAGCGCCGGGTAAAGCATCCAGAAGCCGGCAAACATGTAGCTCTCGGCCAGTGCCGTGACTTCCGGATCCTGGCCGATGGCGAGGTAGATCGGCCGGATGTTGAGGACGATCGGCACCAGCAGCGTTGCGACGAGGATCGCCACCCAGAAGCCTTGGCGGACGATGCGGCGCACCGCCTTGGTGTCGCCGCGGCCCCGGGCCTGCGCCACCAGTGGCGCGACCGCACCGACGATGCCGATGCCGGTCAACTGGAACGGCATCAGGAAGGCGCCCGCAAGCGTGCCGGCCGCCAGGTATTTCGGGCCGAGCCAGCCCATCAGCACCACGTCGGTGGTGAACAGGAGGTTCTGCGCCAGCTGGGCGACGATCAGCGGCCAGGCCAGCGCAAAGCTTGCGCGAAGCTCTGTTGCCCACCCGTGGGAAGACATGGAAGCATCGCTGCCGGTTACCGGCACCGTTGTCGGCTCATTCATAATGGTAATCCCAATCGCGTGGGACCCTTACCTCAGCCAACGATTTGCCTCAAGTTCATGCGGAACCTATCGCGAGCCCGCGCATTGTCGTGCAGGGCTCGCGTCTTAACAAACCTCCCGGAGGGTATTCATGCGTAAAGTTCTATCCATCGCCGTCGTTCTGGCCGGGGCGATGACGCTCACGGCGTGCTCGACCACCGAGAAGACGGCCAGTACCGGCGCCATTGCCGGCGCCGTGATCGGCGGCGTGACGACGGGTACCGTCGGCGGTGCGCTGGTTGGCGCCACGGTTGGCGGCATCGGCGGTGCCGTGGCTGGCGAGCTCATCGGTCGCTATCGCGACGATCCGACCAAGTGCGTCTGGGAAGACCGCAACGGTCGCCGCTACCTCGCTCCGTGCTCGCCGAACGGCTGACACGCGGCAGGCGACTAGAACAATGGCCCGACGGGAAACCGTCGGGCCATTTTCATTCGCGTACGGTCATTTCAGCCCGATCAACAGCCGGTCCGGTCCGCCCCGGCTGGCGACGAACAGATCGAGCCGGCCATCGCCGTTGAAATCGCCCACCTCGATATCGAAGGCGTTGGCGCCGGCAATCGGCGGGATGATGCCTGGCGCGGCGGCGAAATGGCCGGCGCCATTATTGGCGAAGGCGAGCAGCGGAAAATCGGAGCGCTCAGCCCCGAGGTCGCCCATGCGACCGCGGATCAGGTCGAGGTCCCCGTCGCGATCATAGTCGATGAATGCCACGGCGGTGGTGAGCTCGTTGTCGGGGCTCAGATGCGTGACGGTCACGTCGGTGAAGCGCCCCATACCGTCGTTGAGCAGCAACCGATCCTGCTGGTCACGGTCGGCGCGGAAGATGCGGACATTGGCGAAGTAGAGGTCGAGGTCGCCGTCGCCGTCCACATCGGCGAGATCGGCATCTCTCGTCTCTTCCGGCGTGCCGCGCAACGGCAGCGGCGCATCGGCGAAGTGGCCGGCGCCGTCGTTCAGGTAGAGCCGGTTCTGCTCCTCATTGCCGAAGACCAGGTCGGTGTCGGCGTCTCCATCGACGTCGCCGACCGCGATATCCTGGCTGATGTCGTCGTGTTGGGGCAGGCGGACTGCGCTCTCGTCAACAAACCCACCGGCGCCATCGTTGATCCAGACGAAGTCCGGACCGGCGTTCGCCGTGACCAGATCAGCATCACCGTCGCCGTCGACATCCACGGCGACCACGGTGTTCGACGTAGCGCGGTCGGGCAGACTGTCCGACACGTCGGTGAAGCCGGCGGCGCCGTCGTTGAGGTGATAGCCCACCACCTGATCGTCCTCGCCGATGAACACCAGGTCGAGGTCACCGTCCCGGTCATAGTCGGCGATGGCGACGTCCTCGTGGTCGCCGCTCGGGCCGCTCAGCAACCCCTCACTGAACCTGCCTGCGCCATCATTGAGCAGCACGCGGTTGGTGCCGTACTCGATGGCGACGGCAAGGTCGGCATCACCGTCGCCGTCGAGATCGGCAACACTCGCGCCCATCGCGTTGGGGGAGGCGCTCTTGGCGGGCAGCGCCTCTGCCGACACGTCGATAAAGCTGGGCGTGGCCGTATCCGCCGAGCAGAGGCCGAAGGTGATGGCGGCGATCAGGGCACACAGCTGATCCATTCGGCGACGATAGAGCGCTTTCAGGAAAAGTTGCAGACTTTTCCGGTTCGAAAGCGCGACCAAGCCAGAGCGCTTTCAGGTTCGAAAAGCGCGACCAACCTTCCGCGTTTAGCGTTTCACTGAGACGGTGAAGCGCGGGAGGGGCCGGAACCCCCGGGACAAGCGCCTGTCGCCGCGGGGCCAGTTGTGCTAGGATGGAGTTGAGGCTCAGGCCGCAGTGATACCAGCGTCGCGTCCGTGGCGCCGGACTCGTACCCCAGGACCACAGTGAATACCTTCAAGAGCATCGCCGTGCCGGTGACGCGCCGGCTTGGTGCCGGCAAGGCCAAACCGAGCGCCGGTGTGCAGGGGGCAGATCGTCATTCCGACAGGCCGGCCGCCGAGTTCCAGCGCCAGCCGGCGCAGCCCACGACGCCGCATGCGGTGCATCGCTTCCATGTCGGGCAACGTTTGACCATGGCGCGCGGCTCGCGCGATATCGCGCGCTCGGCGGCAGTCTGCCAGGTAGTCGCGCTGCTGCCGCACGAAAGCGGCCCGTTGCTCTATCGGGTGCGCAGCGAACTCGAGAGCTTTGAGCGTGTGGTCGACGAGGTCGATCTGGCGCCATACCGCTAATCGTTGCGGTTGGCCTTGATTAAGGCGCAATGGTGGCAGATATAACCGGGCACGTTTCGCTTCCATCCGGCGCTACCAGCTCTGACCGCTCGCGGTCTAATTGGCTACCTCTTGATATTGTGAACGTTTAGACCCGGTCGGCATGTCGCCGAACGAGGAACGCGTGCAAAGCGGGAGTATCCCGCGCACGACAATTGAAAGGGGGCCATCATGATCGAAGGCACCGTTAAGTTCTTCAACACCACCAAGGGCTTCGGCTTCATTCAGCCGGACGATGGTTCGAAGGACGCTTTCGTCCACATCTCTGCCGTCGAGCGTTCGGGCCTGTCCGGCCTCGCCGAAGGCCAGAAGGTGAGCTACGAGCTCGAAAAGGGCCGTGACGGCAAGGTTTCGGCGACGAACCTCAAGGCGCTCTAAGAACGCCCCGTGGCGCTGAAGGGCTTATCCTGACGGCGCAACGACGAAAAAGGCCCCTGACGGGGCCTTTTTTGTTGCCTGGCTTTTGGGACGCTTACGGTTTCAGGCCGGCCGGGACGGGCGGTGCTTCGTAGCGCACGGTGATCTGCACCCGGCCATTGCCGGCGAGGTACGGATCGTTGGGGAACAGCGGCTCGGAGGTGGCGCTGCCGTTGACGGCGCGGATCCGATCGTCCGAGAGGCCAAACTCGCCAAGGATGGCGCGAACCGCATTGGCACGATCGCTCGAGAGATCCCAGGCGCCATAGCGCGGGTTGTCGTAGACCGCGCCCGCAGCCGTGTGGCCCGAGATGGTGATCTGGTTCGACAGCTTCTGCAGGATCGGCGCGAGCGTGGCGATCGCCTTGCGCGTCGACTCGTAGGGGTATTTCGACCCCTCGGGGAACATCGGCCGCCCTTCCTGATCCATGATCTCGATGTCGAGCCCATTCTCGGTCTCGCGCACCAGGAGGTTGTCGGCGATCTTGGTGATATCGGGCAGGGCCTGCCACGCCTGGCGAATGCTGGCGGCCGCCGCGTGATAGTCGGCGTTGTAGCGAGACTCGAGCGTCACCGACGACGCGCGGACCGCGTCGTAATCGCTGCCGCCGATTTCGGCGACGCCGCCGCGCGATTCCATCTTCGGGCCGGCCTCACTGCTTTCCGGGGCGGTGAGCGCGTCCTTGTTGGATTCGACAGCGATCTTGGCGCCATCCTCGGAAAAGGCGAGGCCGCCCATGACGCCGCCGGCACCGCTGGTATTCTCGCTGACATTGGGCGGCGCGAAATAGTCGGCGAGGCCCTTCTTCTGCTCGGGCGTCGTCATGCTGATCAGCCACAACAGCAGGAAGAACGCCATCATGGCGGTCACGAAGTCGGCGTAGGCGATCTTCCAGGCGCCGCCATGATGGGCATGGGCGGCCCGTTTGACCTTCTTGATGATGATGGTCTGGTCGTTGCGCGCCATGGCTCAGGCTCTCACGATGCGGGCAGGTTGGCGGTGGCTTCGTCGATCTCGGCGAAGGTCGGCCGCACTTCGGACATCAGCGCCTTGCGGGCGAATTCGACCGCGATGGCGGGGGCGTAGCCCGACATCTGGGCCAGGAGGCCGACCTTCATCGACAGGAAATACTTCGACTCCGCCTCGAAGATGTTGCGCAGCGACTGCGCCATCGGGCCGAAGAAGCCATAGGCGACGAACACGCCGAGGAAGGTCCCGACAAGCGCCCCGCCGATCATGTGGCCGAGCACTTCTGGCGGCTCGCTGATCGAGCCCATGGTCTTGATCACGCCGAGCACGGCGGCAACGATGCCGAGGGCCGGCGTACCGTCGGCCAGTGCCTGCACGGCGGAAACCAGACGCTCGCGCTCCTGATGATGCGTCTCCAGTTCCTCGTCCATCAACGCCTCCATCTCGTGGGCGACGTTGCTGCCCAGGGTCACCATGCGCAGGTAATCGCACATGAACTCTACGGCGTCGTGGTTGGCGGCGAAGGTCGGAAAGCGCTGGAAGATCGAGGAGTTGCCGGGATCTTCGATATGCGGTTCGAGCGCCAGCACGCCTTTGGCCTGCACCAGCTTGAACAAGGTGAACTGAAGTCCGAGCAGCTCGACATAGGCAGCCTTGTCGTAGCGCGGGCCGCGGAACAGGATGCCGAAGATGCTGGCCGTCTGCTTCAGCACTGGCCCGGTATTACCGATGATGTAAGCGCCGAACGCCGCGCCAAGGATGATCAGCGCCTCGAAGGGCTGGATCAGCACTTCGAGATGCCCACCCATGGCGACATAGCCGCCGATGACGCTGGCAAAGATCACGACAATGCCGATGATGAGACGCATAAAACAGGACCCGCGCTACTAAATCAGGGACAAGGGTCCTGCGAACCTGAGGCGAGCGATCGGCGCGGTCCGATCCGGCTGCCTTCTATGTTCGAAGCGACTCCTGTCTGCTTCTCGAACTCCGCCCGAAACCGTGCGGAAACCTAGTCTTTTCGGCGCCTTTCATCGGCGCGTCGTTCAGCCGCCAATCTGCTATGCCGCGGTTAAGGTTCGGCTAATGGCGAGGCGCGGAAACGCGGCTGACTGACGCGCTTTAGGGGGGCGGCCGTTGGGCATGGCTGAATCGTATCCCACCCACTGCAGACATTCCCGCGAAGGCAGGGAACCTAGTGGGATCTCTGCCCGCTTGCTGGCGCTGCAGCATCCCACTGGGTCCCCGCCTTCTCGGGGATGACGGCAGTGGAAGAGGCGGTGCTAGCGATGGTGGACGGGAGGAAGTCAGTCGGACCACGGCAGATTGCCGCGACAATTTTCAGAATGCCCCATTAGGAGCATTCAAATCCGTGCCGGAATGCGGCATAGCTGCCATACTGGTATGGTAGGGATTTTGAGGAGCTTCCCGTTGAAGATTACAGACCTGAAATGCGCGATCATTGCCTCGAGCCCGGTGATCCGCATCACCACCGATGAGGGCATCACCGGCTGGAGCCAGATCGAAACCCCCAAACCCTACGTCAAGCCACAGGTGCTGCAGCTGAAGGACTGGATCGTCGGGCAGGACCCGCGTGACGTCGAGCGCGTCATGCGCCGCATCCGCGTCCGCGGCGGCTTCAAGCCGTTCGGTTCGGCGGTCTCAGCCATCGAGCATGCGCTGTGGGACATTGCCGGCAAGGCGGCCAACGCTCCGGCCTACCGCCTGCTCGGCGGCAAGGTGCGCGACCAGGTCCGCACCTACCGCACGTTGTACCAGGCCGAGGTGCCGGGTGGAGCAGAGCACACGCCTGCCGGCTACAAGCGTTGGGCCGAGTACGGCAAGTCGTTGAAGGGCGAGTTCACCCTGTTCAAGCTGCCGAGCGCCTACCACTCGTCGATGGTGCGCGACTTCCCGGATTTCTTCTACGGCGAGGTGCAGGAGGATGCGCCGTTCCCGTACCCGCACAAGGGCACGATGACCAAGGAAGGTTTCGACCACCTCGTCGCCTGCATCACCTCGGCCCGCGAGACGTTGGGCAAGGGCTACAACACCGCTGTCGACGCCGGCCCGGGCTTCATGCCGCTCGATGCCCTGCGCCTCGCCAAGGCGGTCGAGCACCTGCATTTGCTATGGATCGAAGACACGGTGACCGGCGACTACTCGCCCTACGTCAATCCCGACGTCTACAAGGACGTGACGCACCACACCACGACGCCGATCCACACCGGGGAGCAGATCTACCTGCGCCAGCACTATAAGCAGCTGATCGAGAGCCACGCGGTGAACGTCATCGGCCCCGATCCCTGCGACGTCGGCGGTCTCGCCGAGATCAAGTGGGTGGCCGAGCACGCCGACCTGCATGGCATCGCCATCGCGCCGCACGGCACCGCCAACGGCATCCTCGGGCTCGCCGCACTGATCCAGGTCTGCGCCACCATGCCGGACAACCTGATCGCCTTCGAATACCCGGCCCGCTTCGAGCCCTTCTGGTACGACATCACCGAGGGCTTTGAGGGCATGCCGGTGAAGGGCGGGCTGATCGATGTGCCGGATCGTCCGGGCCTCGGCGTCAACCTGATCGCCAAGGAAGCCAGGAAGTACCTCGAAGAGGGCGACGAGAGCTTCTTCGACTGAGGCTTCGACGCGTGAACAGCGGTTTGTGGCCCTCTCCCTCCACGGCGACCCTCGGGGGAGAGGGGCAACTGCTGATCGGATCCGGTGCTTGCTGGCGGCCGGCGCCCGTCGGATGCGCTACGGCGATTGAGAGAAAGCGGCGCGGGATTAGGCCGGCTGGGGTGTACGGATCGGCGGCGTCGAGTTGTGGAGCAACTGCAGCAGTTTTGCCTGCCTAGACGTGCCGGTCTTGGAGAAGATGCGCTGCAGGTGCGAGCGCATCGTAGGCTCGCTGATGCCCAGCATGTCGGCCGCCTCTTTGCCGCCCAACCCCTGGGCAAGGGCCAGCAGCACCCGAAGTTCGCTGCCCGTCAGTCCATGAAGCCTGGCAAAGGCCTCACCCGGCATGTGCGGCGCCTGGACGGGATCCTGCACGAACACAGCGCACGATGCTGCAAACGGAGCGACTGCGCTACGGCGCAGACCGCTGTCGATTGGAAGGAAGGTTGCAATATAGCCCGGGCCACTGGCATCCGGGATCGCTAGGGAATGTGCAGTCATATCCAGATCGACGTCGTCGCGTCCCGCCCGGTCAATGGCCCTCGCCAGCAACGCATGCGTCGCTGGATCTGTCGGAGAGAGCCGGTCGTGGGCAATGCGGATGGAACTGCCGGTTCTGATCTGCCGCTCGGCGGCGGCATTCATGTAAACGATGCGGCCATCGCGAGCTGTGAGGAAAACACCGGCGACGAGCGCATCGAGCGTCCGCTCGAGCATCTCTGACCGGAGCGTCCGGATGTCGAGGGCGTCGGAGATGGCGAGCGCCCGGCAGACATGCGGAGAGAGAAGCTGGAATAGGTCGATCTCGCGCGCCTGGTAGTACTCGACCTTGTCGCTTCGGGAGGCGTGCAGGGAAGCCATGCGGCCACCGGTCCGCAACGCGGGAAACCAGATGATATCCTGAAGTCCGAACGGCTCCAGCACGTCGCGAAAGAACCGGGTTTCGGTCAACTCGGCGCCGCTCATGGAAAGAGCGCTGACGTCACCGATGTTTGAGACGACGTCGGCGATCGCCATGGGGCTTTGCGCGTAGTGCATATCGAGGCGTTTCAGGAACTCCTGCTGGTACCCGAAAACGAATAGCTGATCATTCTTTACGTGCAGCAGATCGTGAACGCATAACCCGCCGGCGGAGCTTTCGCACAGGTAGGAGATACTTCGGCAGGCGTCCGGCCACTGATGCGGATCGAGCGCACAATCATAGATCGCACCGATCGTATCGGACAGCGCTCGGGCCGAGACTCCGTCCAAACCGATCACCTTGCAATCCCCGGCCCTTGGACGCTGCAAATGCCGACCGCCATCGGGCCAAGGAATAATGCTGCGCCAAGTAGACCAACAACACAACACACTGGACGGGCAATTCCGACTTGCCGCCTGCCTTTAGAAGTGCTGCGCCGCCGCTGCGGTGTGAGTTCCTGCCGATGGCCACCGCCGGCCATGGCGCGCTTCACCTCAGTGACATCAGAGTGCTCATCAGGCGAGCATCGACCTCGATCTCCGGACCCGAATGGATCAGCGACCTGTCGATACCGGCGTCCCTGAGTTGCTCATCGCTCAGCGCGCGCAGGATCTTCTTGTTTTGTATCCGCCGCGCGCGTCGGTAAGCCAAGCTGAAATAGAAAACCGCCTTGCTGGTCAGCGGCTCGACCAGTTCGAGAGCGATGTTGTTCGTTCGCGGCGCGTTGGACAGCGTTTCGGACATCGATTATCTCCCGAAGACTCTTGGCGACGGGAGCGATGCTAGGCGATTGCTGCTGCCACGGCTTCATCGGAACCGATGAGACGGGCCCCAATTTCTGGGGCGATAACGGGGTCGTCGATCGACCTGCTACCCCGCCCGGCGCTCGGCCTCGTACACCGCGACGAGCCGGTCGATGGTCATGTTCCAGCCGGCGATCATGCCGCAGTTCATCCACCAGTCGACGCTTTCAGGGGTGTACTGATCGGGGAACTGCACGTGGAAATCCATCAGGGTCTGCGCCCCATAGGGTGTCAGTTGGATGGTGACCAGCGGGCTCTCGTCGAGATTATCGAGGTCGAGCTCGGGCCAGCCGCCCACGGCGCCCCAGTAGAACGCCAGCTTCCTTCCCGGCACGATCTCGCGATAGACGCCGCCGGTGAAGTAGCGCTTCTCGGGCGTCTCGACCATTTCCTGGCGCCACTGGCCGCCGACCCGGAGGTCGACCGTCACCGGGTGCTCGCTGGGATGATCGGGGTTGAAGTACCAGTCGAGATAGGCCGGGTCCGTCCAGGCTTCGAACACTACGCTGGCGGGTGCAGCGAAGGTGCGCTTGAGAGCAATTCCACGATCGAGGGCATAGCTGGCGGGCATGTCACTGGTCTCCCTTGGAGGTTTTTGCGGCATCGGCGCGAGCGCCCATCATGGCCTTGAGCTGCGTGTCGAGCCGGTCGAAACGGGTGGTGAAGAACTCGCGGTACTGGGCCATCCACGCGTCGGCTTCGACCAGCGGTGCGATCTCCAGGGTGCAGGGCCGCGATTGCGCCGAGCGCTGTTTGCTGATCAGCCCTGCCTGCTCGAGCACCTTGAGGTGCCGCGACACGGTGGGGAGGGTGAGTGCGAACGGCTCGGCCAGTTCGTTGACCGTTGCCGGGCCCTGGGTCAGCCGTGCCAGCATGGCGCGACGGGTCGGGTCGGCGAGGGCGGCAAAGGTGGCGGTAAGCGGATCTGGTGTTTGCATAGGCACGTAATTACGTGATTGTGCAAATAATGTAAAGTCCCGATGCGCCGGTGGTGCAGGGCACCTGTGACGCAGCTGCGCTTGCATCGCGGCCTTGCGGGTGCTTTACGCCACGCACGAACCGCGGCCGCGACCAGTCAGCAAGGGCCCGACACCTCAGCAGGGCCTTCTAAGCGCATGATCCGCCTCGAGAACATTTCCAAGCAGAACGGCAAGCAGATCGTCTTCATCGAAGCCTCCGCTGCACTGCAGCGCGGTGAGAAGGTCGGGTTGGTCGGCCCGAATGGCGCCGGCAAGACCACCTTGTTCCGGATGATCACCGGCGAGGAGCAGCCGGACGAGGGCCAGGTGGCGGTCGATCGCGGCGTCACCATCGGCTATTTCAGCCAGGACGTCGGCGACATGACCGGCCGCTCCGCCGTCGCCGAAGTGATGGAGGGCGCGGGCCCCGCCGGCGCGCTGATCGCAGAGATGAGCGAGCTTGAAGCGGCGATGGCCGACCCGGATCGCGCCGACGAGATGGACGAGATCATCAGCCGCTACGGCGAAGTGCAGGGCCAGTTCCAGGAGTTGGACGGCTACAGCCTCGATGCGCGGGCGCGCGAAGTGCTTGATGGTCTCGGCTTCAGCCAGGAAATGATGGACGGCGATGTCGGCGCGCTGTCAGGCGGCTGGAAGATGCGCGTGGCGCTCGGCAAGATTCTGCTGATGCGACCCGATGCATTGCTGCTCGACGAGCCCTCCAACCATCTCGATATCGAGAGCCTGATCTGGCTCGAGGATTTCCTGAAGCGTTACGAGGGCGGCGTGCTGATGACCTCGCACGATCGCGCCTTCATGAACCGCGTGGTCAACAAGATCGTCGAGATCGACGGCGGCTCGCTGACCGCCTACTCGGGCGATTACGAATTCTATCAGCAGCAGCGCGCCCTCTCCGACAAGCAGATGCAGGCGCAGTTCGAGCGCCAGCAGGCGATGCTGGCCAAGGAAATTGCGTTCATCGAGCGGTTCAAGGCGCGCGCCAGCCACGCTGCGCAGGTGCAGAGCCGGGTGAAAAAGCTCGACAAGATCGACAAGGTGGAGCCGCCCAAGCGCCGCCAGACGGTGAACTTCGAGTTCCGCCCGCCTGCGCGCTCGGGCGAGGACGTGGTGCTGCTGAAGGGTGTCGACAAGGCCTATGGCAGTCGCTCGATCTACGAGGGGCTGGACTTCCATGTCCGGCGCAAGGAGCGCTGGTGCATCATGGGCGTCAACGGCGCCGGCAAATCGACGCTCCTGAAGCTGGTGGCGGGCAGCACCGTGCCGGATAACGGCTCGATCAATGTCGGGCCCAGCGTCAAGCTCGGCTATTTCGCGCAGCACGCCATGGACCTGCTCGATGGCGACCGCACGGTGTTCCAGTCGCTCGAGGACAGCTTTCCGCAGGCCGGGCAGGCGGCGTTGCGAGCCCTTGCCGGCTGCTTCGGTTTCTCCGGTGACGAGATCGAAAAGAAGTGTCGGGTGCTGTCGGGCGGCGAGAAGGCCCGGCTGGTGATGGCCAAGCTCCTGTTCGACTCGCCGAACTTCCTCGTGCTGGACGAGCCGACCAACCACCTGGATATCGCGACCAAGGAGATGCTGATCGAGGCATTGTCGCAGTATGAGGGGACGATGCTGTTCGTCTCGCACGACCGCCACTTCCTCGCCGCGCTCAGCAACCGCGTGCTGGAGCTGACGCCGGAAGGCGTCCACGCCTATGGCGGCGGCTACACTGAGTATGTGGCGCGCACCGGCAAGGAGGCGCCAGGCCTCAGGGGGTAGAGCGGCCGCCCCTTCGTCCCTGGGGAGAAGGGAGGACAGGGAATACTATGGCGACCAAAGTCGCTAAATTGCGATGCTTCGCCCAAATCTGATGTTGATCGTCTTGCTCTAGCTTTGCTTGGCGAGGGCAGGGGCAAACTTCCAGATGTTCGGCTACTTCGACACGATGCTTCGGTATTTCGAGTTCGCGGGCCGCTCCTCGCGTACGCAATACTGGGTGTACACGCTGGTCTCGCTGCTCCTCTTGTTCGGCGCGCTTTACGTGGACATTGCCGTGCTCGGTTACTTTCGGCCAGGCGTCAGTGGCCTGGGGCCGTTGACACTGTTCTGCGTCTTCATCCACATCGTGCCGAACATCACCGTGACGGTCCGGCGGCTGCATGACAGCGGGCGCTCCGGCTGGTGGTACTGGATCTGCCTGGTGCCGTTCATCGGCGGCTTCTGGCTGCTGGTGCTGATGTTCCTGGGGCCCGACGGCTACGGCGCCAACGAGTATGGCGACGACCCGCGCGAGACCACCTGGGCGGCGCCCCGCGCCAAGGCCGTTCCGCTCACTCGGGCACAGGCCTTTGTCGCCGACATGGACGCTCGACGACGCGCCCGCGGGCCATGGTCGCCGAGCTCCGAGAGCTAGGTCGCGATCCCGTGTATCGGCGGCAGTGCCGGGGGCAGGTCGGCATCGCCGAGCCGAGTGCGGAGCTCGATCTCGAGATCGCGGCTGATCTGTGAGATCGGCACGTCGTTGGCATTGCCCTCGAACGGGTTCGACGTGCTCTCGCCGACGAGGTCGAGCGCAAAATACATCCAGCCGATCAGCACGCTGAACGGCACGCTCAGCCACAACATCACCGTACCGAGTACGCCGTCGGAGCCGCCCATGGTTGCGAAGGTCGGCACTACGCCAAATGGCAGCAGGGTGGCGAAGATGACGACGAAGATGGCGCTGACCACCGCATATTGCCGGGGGTAGGGCGTGTTCTTGATCCGATCGCAACGCGCCTGCTGGTCGTGGCAATCACGCAAGAGCTTCATCAGTTCGGAATAGACCTGCGTCGGGATGGCGCTTTGCTTCAGCAGCGCGTTGATTTCCTCGCCCTGCAGGTGCAGCAGCGCCAGCGCCGGTTGCGGCCGGGCCGCAATCATGTCCGCTTCTGCGCCGAGCAGCGGTGCAAGCGCCTGCGGCAGCGTCGTGAGATATTCCTGGATCTGGTAGTAGCGGCGGCGGAATGCCCGGTTGGCGCCCTGGCTCACCGTCTCCCATGGCATTGGCCGACGCAGCGAATAGCGCAGCGCCGTAAGCCAGGCGAGGTGGCGGAGGATCACCCGGCGCGCCGTGTCCTTGTCGAGGAAATCGCAGCTCAGCGTTGCCAGCAGCCGGCTGATCGCGGCGATCTGGGCGAAGGCCTGCAACGCATCGGAGCTGCGCTGCAGCACCTGGCCGTTCTTGAACCCGGCGACCAGCGCCACGCTGGTGCCGAGCACCGCGACGATCGGCCAGGGGATGGAGAACCCGGCCAGCGGCGGCAAGCTGTAGGCCGCCACCGCCACGAGGCTGACGATCAGGACGTACAGCGCACCGCGCCGCGACCAGACCGCGAAATCCAGCAACCGGTAGGAACGTCCGACATGCATCAGCGGCGACTCCGAGATTCGAAGCCGCCATTATTGCACGCGCGATAGGGAAGCGCCGCTGGCGAGGCGCTCAGCCGATCACCTTCCACTGCTCGTCGCGCGGCCCGGTGGGGCGGAAATCGTAGCGGTCGAGCCCGAGGCCGTGCAGCGTTGCCAACTCGATCAGCGAGAACTCGGCCGGATCTTCGCGGTTGAAGTTCATCGGCTCCTTCAGGACCACCGGCGGGTTGGTCATGAAGCGCACATTGGGCGAGTGATTGTTCGACGAGGCGTGCAACATGTAGGGGTGGAGAATGATGAAGTCGCCGACCTCGCCGGTGACCTCGACGAACTCCTCGCACTTGTCGATCAGGTGACCGAAGTCGAAGGACGGATCGACCCCCTCCGGATGGTCGGCGAGGTAGCGCGCCACGTGCTTGATCGAGTCGGGCGCGATGAAGGTGCCGCCGCCCTTGTGGCCGACATTCGACCAGTAGACGACGGTCAGCAGGCCCTGTTCGCGGCTATCGAGGAAGTGGCGGAAGAAGCTGCCATCCTTGTGCCAGCCGCCGGCCTCGGGCGACGGCTTCATCCACGGCTTGTCGGCGCCGCGGCGGAAATTGACGATGAAGGCATCCGACCACTCGGTGGAATCGATGGTGGTGAAATGCTGCGACTCGATCTCCATCACCTTGTGATCGATGCGGTCCTCGCCGCCGGTCACGTCGCAGAGTGCGCCCCAGGCCTTGGGCGAAATGTCCTTGATCGCCGCTACGTGATTGCGGTCCATCCAGACGATTTCCTTGGTCCAGGTGGAGCGGTCATGCGGGTCATAGCCCAGTCGTGTGTAGGCCTCGGCGGTCCACTTCGCCGCCAGATCATGATCGAGGCAGCCTTTGACGAGCACATAACCCTTTTCCACAAAGTGCTGCGCCTGCTCGGGAGTGAGCACCTGGAGTTTGTGAGGCATTGGATGTTCCTACGGGATGTGACAGCTCAGTCCGCGGGCGCGGTATGGTAGTATGTTAAGCACGGATTTTGCGACGAGTGGAGCCCTGCCATTCGTCGGATAGGCAATTGAGGTACGCGGCGAGCGGCGGCTCGCTTGAAGACGAAATCCACTGACGCCAGTGCCGCCAACGGCGCCCCCGAAGGGCGGGACCGGCTCGCCGAAATGTCTGCTTCCGCACCAGAAGCGGAAGCTTGGCTTGCCACAGTTCCTCCCTTCAATGTCATGCGGGAAGATCAAGAATCAGATCGGGAAACCTCCATTGAGATCGATCGAGCTCCGGGCCGATGAGCTTGCCGCCAGCATTTCTGCTGTTGGTGCGGAGCTCATATCCCTGAGGCAACACCACGTCGGGGAGTTCATCTGGCAGGCGCAGTCGGAGGCGTGGCGCCGCAGCGCGCCGGTGCTGTTCCCGGTGGTGTCGCACTATCCACGCGGCCTGGTGCTGCTCGGGGATCGTCCGATGGAGCTGCCACCGCATGGTTTTGCGCCGAGCAGCAGATTTGAAGTGCTGGAGGCGGCGCAAGACTCATGCCGGTTGCGGTTGCGATCGTCGCCGGAGACCTTGGAAGGCTTCCCCTACGCCTTCGAGCTGAGCGTCGATTTCGCGCTCGACCCCGAGGGACTGACGCAACTGATGCGGGTGCACAACCCGGATGCCGAGGCCGAGCTGCCCTACATGCTGGGGGCCCACCCGGGCTTCAACTGGCCGTTGCCGGGGGCAGGGCGGCGCGAGGCGCATCGGCTGCAGTTCAACGCGGTGGAGGCGGGAGAGACGCAGCCGCTCGGCGCCGCGCCGGTCCCTCACTACCGCTTTGATGGACGCGTCGCCGTGCCATCGGACATCGACTTTTCAACAGCCCATGGCCTGCCCGATATCGCCAGCCGTTCGGTGCGGTTCGGCACCGAGGCGACACATTTGACGCTCGATTTCGACGGCTTCGCACAGTTCGCGCTGTGGAGTCGGGGTGTGGCGCCGTTCCTCTGTCTCGAGCCGTGGAGCGACATGCCGATCGCCATTACCGAGCCTCGGCAGTTCGCCACCCTGCCAGGGGTTTCGAGGTTGCAGCCGGGCGCCAGCCACAGCTACCGGCTGCGCTTCACCCCGGGAGGAGCGTAGGGGCGGGAAGGGCGGCGATAAGGCTGCCGATATCGATGCTCGCTGCTGCGGAGGCGATGCCGCGCCGGCCGAGGGCCGTTGCGTAGCGGACGGCATCGGGGCTGCCGCCGACGACCAGAACGGGCACCGATCCCAGCGACCACTCCGCCTCGGCTTCGAGGATTTCGGCGCCGGTGACGAGGCCGGCGATGTAACCGGCAATATCCTCGCGCGGCAGGCGCTCGAACAGCACCAGGCTGCGGGCGGAAAACAGCCGGCGCAACAGGCCGCCGACAATGTCGCCGGTCCAGGCCGTGGCGAGGCCCAGCTCAAAGCCGGCATCGGTGATCGCCGCCCCCTCTGGAATTAGCCGGCCGATGAGCGAGTCGCGGCGCAGCAGCGCGGCGGTCTCGCCGCCCATATAGGTGGCGAGCCGCGTGATGCGGCCGGCTTCGACGGCGACATATTTGGTGTGAGCGCCCGGCAGGATGACGGTGGCGACCGGGTGCCACGCTGCCGCGGCGATGGCCTTCAGCTCCTCGCCACGCATCACGTCGGGCAGCGGGGCATCGACACTGACGCCGCAAAGGAACAGCAGCGGCAAGCCGTCGAGCAGGAGGTGTTTTCCCTGTGCGGCGATTTCCGCCAACCCTGCAGGGGCCGGCGCGAAGCTGGTCTCGAGCCAGCCGCCTCGTCCGGTGATCATTCCCGAGAGATAGGCGCGCGTGGCGCGACGACGCCAGTCGGCCGGGATCAGCTCGCGGAAGCGGGCCTCGAAGGCTCCGTCCTTTACCTGGTTGACGCCGAGCGGCTGACGGATCTCGGCCACTACCTCCCCGGCCGCGTCGATCAGGTCGGCGGCGAAACTCGCCGATGTCCACTCCACATAAATCTGCATCGGATCCCCGTTCTGCTGGTCGGCGCGATCATCAACTTCGTCACGCGCCCTTGACCGCTAGCACGGCCCGTGGCATCAGTTCCATATTAAAGAAAGTAGTTCCAACATATGGAACTCAGGGAGTTGAGGATGCTTGAGGGAGTGCTGCCGATCCTGCCGACGCCGTTCGACGCGTCGGGGCAGATCGAGGAGGCCGGCATGGCGCGGGTGACCGAGTTCGCCCTTGATGCGGGTGCGGATGGCGTGGTGTTCCCGGGCGTCGCCAGCGAGTTCGACCACCTGAGCGCCGCCGAGCGCGAGACGCTGGTGCGGATCGTCGGCCGTACTCTCGGCGGCCGCCGTCCGCTCATCGTCGGCGCCAGCGCCGCTACTCCCAAGGAAGTCATCGCCTTCTGCCGTATGGGCAAGGCGGCCGGCGCGACGGCCGCCATGGTCATGGCCCCGGCATCCGTGGGCGCCGATCCTGCTCGCCTCGTTGCGTTTTTCGGCGCTGTCGCGGCCGAGGCCGATATCGACATCATCCTCCAGAACGCGCCGGCGCCGGTGGGCAGCGGCCTGCCGGTCGCGGCCATCGCCGAGGTGGTTCGCGCCGTGCCGGCCATCCGCTACGTCAAGGAAGAAACGCTCCCATCGGGCCCCCGCATCACCGCCTTGCTCGAAGCCGTCGGCGACCGGCTCGACGGCGTCATGGGCGGGGGTGGCGCCCGCTATGTCTATGACGAGCTCGAGCGGGGCGCAGTGGCGCTGATGCCGGCTGTGGAGATCACCGATCTCCACGCCGCGCTGTTCCGGGCCTATCGCCGCGGCGACCTCGGTGGGGCGCGTGAGCTCTACATACGCTCGCTGCCGCTGCTCCTGGTGCAGATGATCTACCGGATGTCGCTGACCAAGGAAGTGCTGATGCGCCGCGGCATCTTCACCAGCTCCGGCGTGCGGGCTCCGCTGCCAAAGTTCGATGCCCACGGCCTCGCCGAGATCGACATGATGATCGCCGAGATCGCCGACCTGCTGCCGGTCGGCGCCGCGCCGAAACTGCCTGCCCTGGGAGATGCATGATGACGAGCCGCATCAAGTCGGTCGAGAGTTTCACCATCCAGATCGACCGGCAGGACGAGCCCTATCTGGGTGGCCCCAAGAACGGCGAATCCGCCAATGAGGCCGGCTATTTCGTCCGCGCTGAGAACCGAACGGTGTACCCGACCAAGGACCGCACGGTGCTCTGCCGCATCGAGACGGTCGATGGCACGGTGGGCTGGGGCGAGACCTATGGCATCGTTGCCCCGGGCGCGGTGCGGGCCATCATCGATGACCTGCTGTCGACCTTCCTCGTCGGTCGCGACCCATTCGACGTCGCGGTGATCTACGAAGACCTCTACGACCTGCAGCGCGTCCGCGGCCAGCACAGCGGCTATACCCATGATGCGCTGGCGGCGGTGGATATCGCGCTGTGGGATATCTGCGGCAAGCTCCGCAACGCGCCGATCGCCAAACTGCTGGGCGGGGCGCGCCGCACCGAGGTGCCGGCCTATGTGTCGGGCCTGCCGGGCGAGACGCTGGCCGACCGGGCGAAGTTCGCCGTCAGCTGGCTCGATCGCGGCTTCACCCAGTTCAAGTTCGCCTCGCCGCATGCCGAGAGCGGCGTGGTCGAGGAGTTCCGGGTGCTGCGCGAGGCGCTCGGCCCCAAGCCGATGATCGCCGCCGACCTGCACTGGACCTTGACCGACGTCGAGACGGTGGCGCTGGCGCATAAGTGCCTGCCTTACGATCCCTGGTTCCTCGAAGCGGTGTGCAAACCCGAGGATATCGAGGGCATCGGCCGGGCGGCCGAGCATTCACCGGTGCCGATCGCGGCGGGCGAGGAATGGCGCAACGTCTTTGATCTGCGCGCCCGCCTCGAAGCCGGGCCCCTGGCCATCGTGCAGCCGGAGATGGGGCACACCGGGATCACGGCGTTCCACCGCATGGGCCTGCTGGCCCAGGCGCATCACCGCCAGATCATCCCGCATGCCACCATCGGCACGGGCATCTTTCTCGCCGCCAGTTTGCAGGTCAGCGCGACGCTGCAGAACCTGCGCGGCCACGAATTCCAGCACTCGGTGATGGCGCGCAACGCGCCCTACGTCGAGACGGCGCTCGAGGTGCGGGAGGGCAAATATCTGGTGCCCGACAAGCCCGGCCACGGCGCCGAGCCGTCGGCCCGGGCGCTGGCCACCATGGTCAAATAACACGTCACATTTGGGAGGATATTGACGATGAAGCTTTCGAGAACATTCGCCGCGCTGCTCTTGGCCGGCATCGTCGCGCTACCGGGGCTCGCCGCCGCGGAAACGCGGCTGAACTTCGTGTCCTGGCAGAAGGGCGAGAAGGGCTATGGCGACTGGTGGCAGGCCGTTATCGACGAGTTCGAGACGACCCATCCGGACGTCAAGATCGATTTCACGCTGATGCCGCGCGACGGCTATTCGGACGCGATGATCACCCAGTTCGCCGCCGGCTCGGCGCCCGACATCGTGCATCTCACCTCGTTCGAATATGTCACCTTCGCCGAGAACGGCTGGCTCGAGGACCTGGGCCCCTGGATCGAAAAGTCGGGGATGGATCTCAACGGCTGGGCCGGCCAGAGCGTCTGCGAATGGGACGGCAAGACCCAGTGCATCATGATGCTCTATTTCGGGTACATCATGGCCTATAACGAGCAGATCCTTGCCGAGGCCGGCATCGCCGAGCCGCCCAAGACCTGGGAAGAGTTCCTCGCGGCGGCTCGCGCCACCACCATCGACCGCGATGGCGACGGCATCAAGGATGTCTACGGCACCGGCGTGCACATGGTCTCGGCCAATTCCGGCTGGACCAACGACATGCTGATCTATGTGCTGTCGGCCGGCGGCCGCTGGACCAATAATGAGGGCAAGGTCACCGTCAATACCCCCGAGACCATCGAGGGGATCAACCGCTGGCGTACGCTGGTGGATGAGGGGCTGGTGCCTCCGGGTGGGGCCGAGCTCGACCAGCTGTTCATCGAAGGCAAGGTCGCCATGCGCCTCAATGGGCCGTGGATCAACGCCTTCCTGCAGAAGGCCGATCCGGCGATCCAGCCGCACCTGAAATATGCGGCCTCGCCGATGCAGCCACCGCTGGGTGGGGCGTCCAACGTGCTGACGCTGGCAGCCGAGACGCCGCAGGAAAAGAAGGAACTGGCCTGGGAGTTCATCCAGCTCGCCACCAGCCAGAAGTTCCAGGAGCTCTATTCCGAGCTCGGTGCCTCGCCGGCGCCGCGTCCGGGCGCTGTCGGCCCAGCCTCGTTCGAGAAGGTGCCGCACATGCAGCTCTTGATCGACGCCACCAACGCCGCCTCCGCTGCCGGTGTCGACCGCATGCCCAAGGGGCTCGAAGCGCAGAACAACGAGTTCACCAAGCTCGCGGCTGAGCAGTTCCAGCGCATGATCATCGAGAAGCTGCCGACCGAGGCAGTCGCGGCGACGGTGCAGGCGGAAGCCGAAGCGCTGCAGTGATGACCGGCGGGCCGTGCATCGGAGGTGCGCGGCCCGCTTCCAGCCATCTTGAGGAGGAGAGGCTGATATGACCGACCTGACCCAGCCGCGCCCGGTGACGGCGCCGGTGCGCCGCAGTTCCGGCTTGTTCGGCATTGACCTCGCGAGCCCGCGCCACGCCGGAAAGCTCGGCTACCTGCTGCTGCTGCCGGCGGTGCTGCTGATCCTCGGCATCCTCGTCTATCCGATGCTGCTCGCCATCGAGATCAGCTTTCATGACGTGAAGTTCGCGACGCTGAGCTTCGGCGCCAGCGAATACACGCTCAAGAACTACGTCAAACTGTTCTCTTCGAGCGATTTCTGGAACGCCATCGGCGTCAGCGCCAAATTGCTGGTGGTGGTGACCAGCATCTCGATGCTGGTGGGGCTCGGCGCGGCCTTGCTGGTCAACCAGCAGTTCCGCGGCCGCGGCGTCGCCCGCATGCTGATCGCGCTGCCCTGGGCCATTCCCGAAGTGGTGGCGGTGATCACCTGGCTGTGGATCCTCGATGCCTCGTTCGGCGTTCTCAACTGGATGCTGCTCAAGCTCGGGGTGATCGGCCTGCCGATCTCGTGGCTCAACCAGCCGCTGCCGGCTTTCTCGGCCGTCACCATGGTGATGGTGTGGAAGGGCTTCCCGTTCATTTCCATCATGATCCTCGCGGGCCTGCAGTCGATCCCCGAGGAATATTACCAGGCGGCCCGGGTCGACGGCGCCAATGTGTGGAAGCGCTTCATCTGGATCACGCTGCCCTGCCTGATGCCGGTGCTCGGGGTGTCGCTGGTGCTGACCGTGCTCTGGGTGTTCCGCGACTTCTCGATCATCAACGTGCTGACCGGCGGTGGTCCGGTGGGCGCCACCGAGACGCTCGCCATCATGACCTATGAGGAGGCCTTCTCGTTCTTCCGCATGGGCTATGCCTCGGCGCTGGGCGTGGTGACGCTGGTCATCTGCGCGCTGATCAGCGCCTTCCTGGTCAAAAAGACCAGCCACGCCGTATTCTGAGGGAGGGGCGCTCGATGAAACGCAAGCTCTGGCAATCCATCCTGCTCTACGCGACGGTGATCGTTGCCTGTGCCGTGGTGCTGTTCCCGGTCTACTGGATGGTGGTCACCTCGTTGCAGCCACCCGGGTCGCTGCGCGCCTACCCGCCGCATTTCCTGCCGCCCGACCCGCAGTGGCAGACCTATATCCGGCTGTTCATCGAGACCGACATCCTGCGCTGGATGGCCAACTCGGCCATTGTCGCTGTCACCGCCACCGCCATCTCGATGGTGGCCGCGGTGCTGGCCGGCTACAGCCTGTCGCGCTACCAGACCAAGAGCAGCGAGAATGTCGGCCTGTTCATCCTGATGAGCAAGATGCTGCCGGCGACGATGTTGATCATCCCCTTGTTCGGCATCATGCGCTCCCTGGGCCTGATGGGCTCGCTCTGGTCGCTGATCTTCGCCCACGCCACGGCGATCGTGCCGTTCGCCACCTGGATGCTGAAGGGCTATTTCGACTCCATTCCCAACGAGCTCGAGCAGGCGGCGCAGGTCGATGGCTGCACGCCCTGGGGCGCGCTGTTCCGGGTGATCCTGCCGGTGGCCGCGCCGGGGCTCGCCGCCACCTCGCTCTATGGGTTCGTGCTGAGCTGGGCGGATTATCTGTTCGCCCGCACGTTCCTTGCCAACAATGCCGAAAGCTGGACGGTCAACCTCGGCATCGCCACCTTCAAGGGCGAGTACCAGACCGACTGGAACCTGGTGATGGCGGCCTCGCTGCTGGCCGCGCTGCCGATCATGATCGCCTACCTCTTCCTGCAACGCTTTCTCGTCGGCGGCATGACCGCTGGCGCTGGGAAATAGTCCGATGGCCGATATCCAGATCCAGAACCTCAACAAACGCTACGGCACCTTCCAGGCGCTCCACGACATGTCGCTGGACGTCAAGGATGGCGAGTTCATCGTCTTCGTCGGTCCCTCGGGCTGCGGCAAGTCGACGGCGCTGAAAATCCTCGCCGGGCTCGAGGCCGCCAGCACCGGCAGCATCATCATCGGCGGCGAGGACGTGACCGAGCTGGCGCCGGCCAAGCGCGACATCGCCATGGTGTTTCAGAACTACGCGCTCTACCCGCATCTGACGGTGCGGCAGAATATCGGCTTCGGCCTGATGATGCGCGGCACCGACAAGAAGCAGATCAACCATCGCGTCGAGCGGGCAGCCCAGGCGCTCGAAATCAGCGACCTGCTGGAGCGTCGCCCCAAGGCCCTGTCGGGCGGGCAGCGGCAGCGCGTGGCGCTGGGCCGGGCGATCGTGCGCGAGCCGCGGGTGTTCCTGATGGACGAGCCGCTGTCCAACCTCGACGCGGCCCTGCGGGTGCAGATGCGGGCGGAAATCACCGCGCTGCAGCGGCGCATCGGCGTCACCACCATCTACGTCACGCACGACCAGACCGAGGCCATGACCATGGCCGACCGCATCGTCATCATGCGCAAGGGTGTGGTGCAGCAGATCGGCTCGCCCGACGCGCTGTTCAATCATCCGGCCAATATGTTCGTCGCCGGCTTCATCGGTTCGCCGGCGATGAACTTCCTCAGAGGCAAGGTGCAGCGCGACGACAAGGGCCTGTTCATCGATGCCGGCGGCCTCAGGCTGCCGGTGGCCGAGGCGGCGGCGGCCTATCTCGGGACGACCGTGATCTGCGGCATCCGCCCGGAATCGCTGGACCTGACGCGCGGCGATGCGCCGGCGCTGGAGATCACCCCGACGCTGGTCGAGAGCTTGGGCACCGAGGCCTATGTGCATTTCAAACTGCCCGGACAGCAGGTCGCGACGGCGGTGGCCGGCGAGCACGAGCACCAGCCGCTCGGCAACGGCACGCTGATCGCTCGGCTCTACGACGTCGGCACGCCGCTTTCCGGGGGGACAATCCGGCTGGGCCTGAAGCCGCAGGCTTCCGTCCACCTGTTCGACCCGGCTACAGAACAGGCAATCAGCTAGAGCATTTCACAGATGACTGGAACCACACTCGATGTCATCCCTGCGAAAGCAGGGACCCAACTCGCCGCAGCGCAAGTGGATGGATGGGTCTCTGCTTTCGCAGGGATGACAGCCGGTGGGTGGGTCAAAGGGCCGAGCCTGGTCGCCATGCCGATGCTGCCGATCATTAAATGATCAGAGCGCTTTCAGGAAAGCGCGACAAATCAAAAGCGCTGTCAGCGCTGGAGCCCCAATGCCGATCGACGCAAAGCAACTAGGAGGGCATGAGATGCCCATGGGCACCTCGGCCCTGGGCAAGGGGCTCTATGTGCTCGACCTGCTCGGCGAGGTCGAGCGGCCGCAGCGCTTCACGCAGTTGCTCAAGCTCACCGGCTTTCCCAAGGGGACGCTGCACCGCATCCTCGAAGCGCTGATGGAGTTCCGGCTGATCCGCTTCAACGAGGCGGACCAGACCTATCGTCTCGGGCCGCGGCTGTTCGAACTGGCGCACAAGGTGTGGGACGAGTTCGATCTTAGGGGCGCCGCCGCCCCCGAGCTCGACCGGCTCGCCGACCTTACCCACGAGACCGTGTCGCTGTGCGAGATCGAGAGTGGCGCGATCCTCTATATCGACCGGCGGCTGGGGGCGGACGCCTTCGGCTTCCGCATCGAAGTTGGGCGTCGCGCCCCGTTGCACTGCACCTCGGGCGGCAAGGCGCTGCTGGCCTTCCTCGCGCCGCACCGCCAGCATGAACTAATTGCGGAACTGCGCAATTCCGGCGATCCGACCAAGATTCCGCCGGACGAGCCGGGGCTCTTGGCCGATCTCGGCCTCACGCGGGCCCGCGGCTATGCGCTGTCGATCGAGGAGCATGTCGCGGGCGTGGTGTCGGTGGCGGCGCCGGTGCTCGACCATCGGCATGAGCCGATCGCGGCGATCGGTGTCTCCGGTCCGCGCGAACGCATTTCGGTCGAGCGCCTCCACACCATCGGCCGCGACCTGATGGAAGCGGCCCGCCGCATCTCGGGCAATGTCGGAGCCACAGCCATGAGCATCAATGCCCCGGACCGGCCGCGCACCGCGGTTACCGCCAATGCCGAGTGCGTCTTGCCGGTGGCGGCGCATCTGGGCGAGGGGCCGATGTGGAGCGCGGCGGACAGCAAGCTGGTCTGGCTCGATATCCTGGCGCCGGCGGTGCATGTATTCGATCCGGCCAGCGGGGAGGATACCACCACCAAGGTGTCGCGGATGGTCACCGCCATCGCCCCGCGCGCCGCCGGCGGCTATGCGGTGATGACGCAGAACGGCCTTGAACTCCTGGACATTGCCACGGGCGAGCTGACGCCGGTGGTGGACCCCGAAGCCGACATCGAGACCAACCGCTTCAACGATGCCAAGTGCGACCGCCGCGGGCGGTTCTGGGCCGGCTCGATGGCCCTCGATGCGTCGCGGCCAGCCGGCTCGCTCTATTCGATCGAGGCGGATGGCAAATGGCGGCGGCACGATACCGGCTTTACCGTCTCGAACGGCATGGGCTGGAGCCCGGATGACCGGCTGATGTATTTCGTCGACTCGGCCCAGGGCTGTGTCTTTGCCTATGATTTCGACATCGAGGCCGGCACCCTGTCGAACCGCCGCAGCGTGATCCAGATCCCGCCGGTCGAAGGCAAGCCCGACGGCCTCACTGTCGATGCCGAGGGCTATATCTGGGTCGCGGTCTGGGACGGCTGGGCGGTGCGCCGCTATGCGCCGGATGGCCGGCTGGATCGCGTCGTCGGCGTACCGGTGCCGCGCCCTTCGAGCTGCTGCTTCGGCGGCGACAGGCTCGAGACGCTCTACATCACCTCGGGTCGCATCCGCCTCGCCGAGCGCATGCTGGTGGAAGCGCCGCTGTCGGGCGGCATCTTCGCCATTGCCGCGGGCGTGCGCGGGCAGCCGAGCGGGACGTTCGACCGATGAGCCTTTCCAACCGCTATCCCAGTCTTGACGGGCGTCCGGTGCTGATCACCGGGGCCGGCGCCGGTATCGGCCGCGCCATGGCGCTCGCCTTTGCGGGGCAGGGCGCCCTGGTGGGGCTGATCGACCGCGATGCCGCCGGGCTCGAACGGACGGCGAGCATGATCGATGGCACGGTGGCGACCCGGGTTGCCGATGTGACCGACATCGAGGCGTTGCAGAGCGCCATTGCGGCGATACGGTCGGAGCTCGGGCCGATCCGCATCCTCATCAACAATGCCGGCAGCGATACCCGGCACGACTTTCGCACCATCACCCCGGACTATTGGGACGACCGCATGGCCACGAACCTCCGCCATCTCGCCTTTGCGGCGCAGGCGGTGACGCCGGACATGGAGGGCGCCGGCGGCGGCGTCATCATCAACCTCGGCTCGACCTCGTGGATGCAGGGCGCCGCGGGCCTCATCGCCTATGGCACGGCGAAGGCGGCGATCGGGGGCTTCACCCAGTGCCTCGCCCGCGATCTCGGTGAGGCAGGGATCCGCGTCATGTGCATCGCGCCGGGACGGACGGTGGTCGAACGAACGACCACCGATCCCGCCTATGTGGCCGAAACCATCGGGCGGCAGGCCGTGAAGCACCTGGTAAAGGCCGAGGACATTGCGAACCTGGCGCTGTTTCTGTGCTCCGATGATGCTCGCATCTTCTCGGGCCAAACGATCATCGCCGACGGCGGCCACATGATGCGCTAGGGGCTGAAGGCTAGTGGCCGTAACGCCCGAAATGGGGCCTGCCGTCAGCTGAGCGGGAAGACCGGGCTGCGCAGGTTCTGGTAGGGGAGCGTCCGGATCGCGCTGGTGCAGGGCCCCGGTGTGGTCACGGTGTAGCTGGCCTTGGCGATCTTGTCGTAGGCGCGGCGATGGGCGACTGCGGCTTTGACGCCGATGACCGCGAGCTCCTCGGGGATGATGCCTTGCGAGCGGAGCTGGCCAAGATCGAAAGGCGGGGTCTTGAGCGTGGTCAGCAGCACCTTGATGCCCTCTGTCTCGACGACGGCGCTGGGGCCCATGCTGATGTGGATGCCGCGCAGCGCAGCGAGGTGGCTGTTGCGATCCTCGAGGATGAACTCGCCGTCGCTCCGTGAGATGAAGGTCGCTTCGATCTCGACCGGCCCGGGGTCGAGCCGGCTACCCTTGCCGCCCACCGAAAGCTTGCGACGCTCGCCGGGCCGGGCGTTGGCCAGCGCTTGCACGGCTTCGGCATCGGCGATGACGACGGCGGCATTGGAAATGCCGTGCCGCAGCAGGCCACGCAGCACCGCGGTGCAGTCCCCCGGCGCGCCGCCGCCGATATTGTCAGCCGCTTCGACGATGACATAGGGCCCGCCGCCGCGCTGCTTCGCGTCGGCCAATGCGTCGTCGAGCGACCATTCGTCGGGCAGGCCGAGCTCGCGCAGCGAGATCGCCAGCGCCTCCAGCTCGGCCAGGGCGGTTTCGGCCAGCGCGGGCGCCGTTGATATCGCCGAGAAGGCAACCCCGGCATAGGGAACATCGGAGAAGGAATAGCCCCCGATCACGTTGGTGGCCCAGATCTCCGGGTGCTCGGCTTCCAGCCGGCGGGCCAGGGCCTCGAGATCGCGCATCGGCCGGTCGGCGGTTCCCGTACCGGTCGGGGGCCACATGATGGGCGCGTTGCGCACCGACATGCTGGGCCGGACGCCGGTATTGAGGGCGCGCGCCAGCAGTTTTGCCGCCAGCACCGCGGTGTCGCGGGCGTCGATGTGGGGGTTCTCGCGATAACCGACGAGGCCGCTGGCATGCTCCGCCATCAGCGGGGTGAAGTTGGCGTGGAGGTCGAAGGCGGCAAACAACGGAAGCTCGGCGGCGCCGGGAAGGGCGCGAATGCGGGCCAGCAACTCACCCTCGGGGTCCATGCTGGCTGTGGTCACCATGGCGCCATGGAGGTTCAGCCAGATGCCGTCGATGCCCTCACGAAGCGCGGCAATGAGGCCCGCTTCGAACTCGCTCCAGAACAGTTCGAACACCGCATGGTCGACCGGGCCAGAGGCCATGGCGACGAAATTGCTCACCGGCAGGGTCTGCCAGCCTTCGGCCTCCGCCACCTCGAGGAAGCCGTCGAGGGCAGAGCCTTTGCCCTGGTGCGCCAGCAGCTCGGCGCCGCGCTCGATAGTGAACTCGGCAAGCGGGGTGATGGCATCAACGAAGCTATGGGTTTCGTGGACGAAGCCGGCAAACAGGATGCGGTGGGTCATGGGCTCGGCTGCTTGGTGGGATCACGAGGGTTCGGCAGGAAGCGGCAGGAAATGCTGTGTCCGGGGGCGATCTCGTGCAGCGGCGCGGTGCCGGTGGCGGCGTGGTCCTCGCCGAGGGGGCAGGGGCCCGGCGCCTGGTCGTCGACCAGCCGCAGCTCGGGTGGGGCCCGGCGCAACCGCTCGCGCTGCAGCAGCGGATCGGGGATCGGCACGGCGTCCAGCAGGGTCCGTGTATAGGGGTGGCCCGGCGTATCGTAGACCTGCGCCGCCTCGCCCATCTCGACGATCTGGCCGCTATACATCACCGCCACCCGGTGGGCGACTTCGCGGACGATGGCGAGGTCGTGCGCGATGAACAGGTAGGAGAGGCCGAGCCGCTCCTGCAGCGATTGCAGCAGCGCGACGATCTGCGCCTGCGTCCGCACGTCGAGCGCCGATACCGGCTCGTCACAGACGACGAAATCCGGGTTCACCGCCAGGGCGCGGGCAATGACGATGCGCTGGCGCTGGCCGCCCGAGAACTCGTGCGGATAGCGCTGCATCACGGCGGGGTCCATGCTCACCAGTTCGAGGAGCTCGGCCACCCGTTCCTTCATCCGGTTGGGCGGCACCGAGCGGTGCACCTCGAGCGGCTCGGTCAGCGTCTGCGCGATGGTCATGCGCGGATGGAGGCTCGAATAGGGGTTCTGCAGCACGAACTGCATATGCCGCCGCATGGCGCGGAGCTTGCCTGATGGCATCGTGGTGAGGTCCTGGCCCAGCAGCCTGACCGAGCCCGAATGCGCCTTCTGCAGCTGCAGTACGGCCCGTCCGGTGGTCGTCTTGCCCGAGCCGGATTGCCCCACCAGCCCCAGCGTCTCGCCTGGTCCGATCGAAAAGCTGGCACGGTTGACCGCCACCACCGGGCCATTGCCACGCCGCGCCGGAAACACCACCGAGAGGTCGCGCACTTCGAGCACCGGCGCCTTGACCGCGCCGATCGAAACCCCTGCCACATCCGAAACGGGTGAACTCATGCGACCCGCCCCGCCGTATCGAGCCGCGGCACGGCGCCCAGCAGCGCGCGGGTATATTCGTGCTCGGGCTGGGCGAAGATGCGCTCAACTCCACCGGCCTCGACGATCTCGCCGCGGTACATGACATTGACCCTTTCGACCATGCCTGCCACCACGCCGAAATCGTGGGTGATCAGCATCAGCGACATGCCGCGCTCCTCCCTGAGCCGCATCAGCAGCCTGAGGATCTGGGCCTGCACCGTCACATCGAGCGCCGTGGTCGGTTCGTCCGCGATCAGGAGGTCCGGGTTGCAGGAAATAGCGATGGCGATCAGCACGCGCTGCCGCATGCCGCCGGAAAACTGGTGCGGATGGTCGTCGGCGCGGCGCTCGGGTTGCGGAATGCCGACCTGGCCGAGCAGTTCGATGGTCCGTTCCCGCACCGCCTTGGGCGAAAGGTCCATATGGCGGCTGACGATGTCATCGATCTGGGCGCCGATGGTCATCACCGGGTTCAGCGAGGTCATCGGGTCCTGGAACACCATGGCGATGCGGCGGCCCCGCACGTCCCGCATCTGTTTCTCGCTCAGTTGCAGCAGGTCGCGGCCGTTGAAATCCACCGCACCGCCCAACGTGATCGACGTCCCCTCGGCCGCGAGCCGCATGATGGCCCGGGCCGTGACGCTCTTGCCGCAGCCGGATTCGCCGACGAAGCCGACTGCCTCGCCCTTGGCGATATCGAAGGAGACGCCCCTGACGGCATGGACCGTCTCCTTGCGGGTGACGATCTCGGCCGTGAGCTTCCTGACGCTCAGGATCGGCGGCTCGGCGCTCATCGCTTAGCTCCGACATCCAGCACTTCGCGCAGCCCATTGGCGAGGATGATGAAGGTGAGCGTGGCAAAGACGATCGCCGCGGCGGGGGCGACCACGGTCAGCGGCGCCAGCTCCATGAACTGCCGCGCCTCGGCCAGCATGCCGCCCCAGTTCGGATCGGGCGGCGGCGGCCCCATGCCGAGAAAGGAGAGCGCCGTGACCGTGAAGATGGTCTGCGCCAGGGTCAGGCTGGTGGCCACCACCACCGGTGAGATGACGATCGGCAGCACATGCCGGACCACCAGCCAGAACTCGCTGACGCCGACGCTGCGGGCGGCCTCGACATGGTCCCATTGCTTGACGCTCAGCACGGGCCCGCGCACCACGCGCGCCATGGCCGGGGTGTAGACGATCGCGATGGTGAGGATCAGGTTGGGCAGTGTCGGCCCCAGCGCCGCCACCACCGCAATGGCGAGCAGGAACACCGGGAAGGCGAACACCACGTCCAGCACCCGCATCACGGCTTCGTCCACTGCGCCGCCGACATAGCCCGAGATCAGCCCCAGGATCAGCCCGGCGACCAGCGCCAGCGCCACCGCGACGGTGGTGATCAAGAGGGTGGTGCGCCCGCCGGTGATCAGCCGGCTCAGCACGTCGCGCCCGATCAGGTCGGTGCCCAGCCAGTGCAGCGCGCTGGGGCCGGCCAGCGAATCCGGCGAGGTGGCCGAAGGGTCGAAAGGCGCGATCAGCGGTGCGAACACGGTGACGACCACCATGATCGCCAGCATGATGAGCCCGAGCCCCAGCAGCACCGCGCCATTACTCGGGGCCAGCCGTCGCGCCGGCTTTGAGCGTTCGAGCCCGGGCGCGCCGGTATCCAGTGTGTCGCTCATGACTTCACCCGCGCGTCGACCCGCGCATAGGCGATGTCCACCAGCATGTTGACGAACACCACCACGGCCGCGGCCACCAGCACGATCGCCTGGATCACCGGGTAGTCGCGGCTGGTGATCGAATCGAACAGGTATTGGCCCAAGCCGGGGATGGCGAAGATGGTCTCGACGAGGATCGAGCCGCCAAGCAGCGACGCGACCTGCAGCCCGGTCACCGTGATCACCGGGGTCAGCGCGTTGCGCACCAGGTAGTTGCGCAGCACCGTGCCCGGCTTAAGGCCCTTGGCGCGGGCTACCATGACGAAATCCTGGCTCGAGACTTCCAGCACCGCGGCGCGGGTATTCTCCGAGATGGTCACCGATACCGCGAGCGCCAGGGCGAGGCCGGGGAGCAGCAGGCTGGTGATGTTGGCGATCGGATCGACCAGGAACGGCGTGTAGCCGAACACCGCGAGCTGCGGGAAATAGAGGCCGGCGAGTAGCACGATCAGCGTGCCGATGACGAAATTGGGCACGGCGAGGCTGAGCCCGTTGAAGATGCGCACCACCCAATCGACCCGGCCGCGCAGCCGCGCCGAGAGGAGCCCGGTGGTGACCCCGATCAGCATGGCGATCACCGCCGCGACGAAGGTGAGTTGGGCGGTGACGAGGAAGCGCGGCCCAAGCTCGCCCAGCACCGGGCGCTTGGTAACGAACGAGGTGCCGAAATCGCCGCCGAGCGCATGGCCGAGCCACAGGAAATACTGCTCGAGCAGCGGTCGATCGAGCCCGAGCTGGCTGCGGATATTGTTGAGCGCATCGTCGCCGATGCTGCTGGTGCCCGCCGCGGCCTGGGCGAAATCGCCCGGCAGGGCGCGCATCAGCATGAAGGCGATGAACGACACGGCGAAGAGGATCGCCAGTGTCCAGGCGAGCCGGACCAGCACCGTGCGGAGCATCTAGACCTCAACCACTTTGATGCGCACCCTCGGCATGGGCTATTTGGTCACCGAGGCCTCACGCACGAACGAGCGGATGTTGGCCGCCAGCGGTACGTAGCCCTCGACATAGTTCCACCATAGCTCCCAGCGCAGCGGGTACTGGTAGATCTGCAGCAGGTAGGCGTTCTCGGCGATCCGCTTCTGGATCTCGAGATTGGCCGCGGCGCGGGCCGTCGGATCGACCGTGGCGCGGGCCGCGGCGATCATCGCGTCGAGTTCGGTGTCGGAATATCCCTGGGCCTTGCCATAGTCGCTCTGGGAGTTGAGCCGCTGCAGGATCTGGTCCGGATCGGGGGTCCAGGACAGCGCGATCGACATCAGCGTCGGATAGGTGCCCTTGACCCACAGGTCGATCAGCGGCGCCGTCTCCATCGGGTTGAGCTTTACCGTGATGCCGGCCGCCGCCCATTGCTGCTGCAGGATCTGCGCGCAGGCCACGTCGAGCGCGTTGGCCGCAACGACGATGTATTCGCCCAAGTCAATGCCATTGGCAAAGCCCGCCTCGGCGAGGAGTTTCTTCGCCCCCTCCGGATCATACTTGTAGAACGGCAGCTCGCTGACGCCGTCATAGCCGCCCACCTGGCTCTCGGGCAGCATTGCGCCGATCTTGCCCGAACCGCCGAGCACCGTCTGCAGGCACGCCTCGCGGTCGGTGGCGAGGCTCAGCGCCTGGCGAACCCTGACGTCGTTGAGCGGCGCTGCCTTGAGGTTCATCCAGACCGGGAAGGTGCGTGAAGTCTGGCCCGGCGCCGAGGTCAGATCCGGCGAGGTTTTCGAGATCTGCGCGGCGACGCGCGGATCCTTCAGCCAGGTCATGTCGATGGCCTTGGAGCGCAGCGCCGAGGCCAGCGTCGCCTGGTCCTTGTAGAATTTGAACACCACATTGGCGAGCTTGGGCAGGCCCGCTTCGTAGTAATCGGGGTTGGCCTTGAGGGTGAATTGCTGGTTCGGTTCGTAGGAGACGAAGCTGAACGGGCCGGTGCCGACCGGCGCCGCGTCCAGGTTGTCGACCCCCACCGGCACGATGGCGCCGTCCGGATTGGTGGCCAGGTAGTTGAGGAACGCAGCGTCAGCCGTCTTGAGCTCGAATTTCACCGTCTGCGGATCGATGACCGCCACGGCCTTGACCCCGGCATAGTTGGTCTTCAGCCGGCTGGTGCTGTCGGGCGCGAGGATCCGATCGAAGGTGTGCTTGACGTCCGCGGCGCTGAACGCCTGGCCGTTGTGGAACTTCACCCCGTCGCGCAATTTGAAGATGTAGGTCGTCTCGTCCGGCTGCTCGTAGCTCAGCGCCAGGTCCGGCTCGATCTTCATCTCAGCGTTCCAGCGCAGCAGCCCGGTGTAAAGCAGCGAGGTGAAGTCGAACGACGAGAATGCCGAAATCGTCACCGGATCGAGCCCGATCGGATCAGCGTCGGCGCCGATCGTCAGCGTGCCGCCTTCGGCCGCCAGCACCGCACTCATGAACGGCGAGGCGGCAGCCACCGCGCCGGCGGCGAGGCCAAGCCGCAGCAGGCTCCGGCGCGACAGCGCATAGGCGTCGGTATCGAATGGACCAGGCAGATCGTTGGTTTTCAACTTCAGAGCTCCGGATAAAATGACTCGGTTCGATCTCGTGAAACTTTGAACGCCTGCAGCGCTGGCCGAGAGAGGCCGGTGATGGGTGGCGAGGCGCGAGACGTGCGGTCTATTGAGTGCCCTGCCTAGGAGGGCGTATCGCACCGGCGCTGTAAATCGCCCGGCGTTCCGCTCGACGGAAAAACGCGACGCAATTGTCAGCCGAGCGCACCTTCGTGCGGTTGCCCGGTCCTGAAGGAAGTTGGTTCGCAGGCAGGGGGCAGGGGCCATGGAGGCCGCCGCTGACCACGACCGAGTTTCGAGCCGAAGCGTCCGTTTGGCGTCCGTACGACGTGCCAGAGCAAGGCGGCAAGTATGCTGCTCAGCGTCGGGCGCACGGAGGGGTTGGCCTGCCGCGTGCAGCCCTTGAACTGAGTCCCGGCGATCCACCGCCGCAGGGGCTGCTGATACTATGGGGGCAGGGACCTCGTGGCGCTGGAAAGCTCTGCCGTGGCGCCGCCGACGGGGCGCAATGCCGGCAACGCCGAGTTGGTTTATGCCGCGCCAGAAGCCTCATGGCCCTCGATCGAAACGACCGAGCTCTAACGGCCATCGCCGATACTTGGGGCTGCGGCCTGATGTCCCCAAGCTGAGGTGGCCAGGGATCATCCTGCTGCGGGAGCGCTCACCTGCGGTTCCCCCCAGCGTCCCCGAAGTGAACGCCATCATCCCCGGCGGAGCGAGTTAGTTCTCGACGCGGGCAATACCCCGCAACTGACACAAAGCAGCGCCGTGACACCGCTGTCGACACACGGCCCCTACATCGGATCTGGAGGAGCTTGGGTGGGGTGGCAGGCAGGCGGCGCGGCACTGGCCGTATTCCGGACGCGTCACAGTCTGAACTCATCGAGTTTGCGAAGGAGCTGTTGGATGTCGGGATCTACCTCCTCAATTCTGAAAGTAGATACGATTCGGGCGTCGGTCACGTTAACCCCGACTTCTTGCATTACCTGCTCTCGATACTCCCGAAGCACCTGTTTGCCCGGCACGATCGATAGCTTACTCTCGGGACTCTGCCACTTCGCGTCGAACCATCTCACGGCCTCCTCAGTGATCGTTGCTGCATCACGCCCCGATTTTCCGAAGTGGTGAAGTCGCTTTGCGATGTATTGCGACTGTATCCCGGCTCGAACCCGTTCGCAGATCTCGCCGAGTATTCTCGCCGAGTACCCTTCCGGTTGGGGCGCAGGCAGATCACCGGTTCGATCAGACCGTTCCCGCTTGGCGGCGGCGATTGCGCGGTCGAGAACATCAGGAACGAGGAGATAGTTCTCGATCTCCTTTCGCTTGTGGATGTGAAAGAAAGTGAGATGCGCAGCGAGCTTGGCTCCCATATCGGCAATGGCTTCGTCGCACCAGAAGTCGCGATCGAAGATTGCGCCCACGTTGAGTTCAAACCCGAGAGCCTCCTCGAAAGCCTCGGCGAGAGAGCGAACCTTGTCCCACCCTGAGAAGCCACCTGACTCCATTGCCGTGAGGTCTGCACCCGCTGCGAGGTCGGAGTAGGACATTTTCTGGGCAAATCTTCGAACTAGGCGATAGTCCGTAACTCCTTCCGTGAACACGATCTTCCTGGTTCGTGCCAGACGCGTCAAAGTAATGTTCTGGATCGAGCCGATTGCGTCCAGCGCTCGCTGGACACCCTCCACGTCCCGCAGACGTTCGCCGGACCGTCTCTTCTTGTCGACTAGAATGATCTCCGACGGATCGGCTTCACTCATTATTTCGGTGGAGTGGGTGGCGACCAATACGTCAGGGCCAGCCTCTCGAAGGATGCTTAGAAGCTGCAGCTGGATGTCAGGATGCAAGTACAGCTCGGGTTCGTCTACGACAAGGATTGAAGCGTCCCGCGATCGTGACACATGAGCGAGGAGCTGCAGCCATATTTGAAAGCCGAAGCCAGACCAGAACAGCTCTCTGTCGCGCCTATTCTCTTGGCAGAACATGACGTAGTTTTCGTCGGATCGCTCGGGAGGGGTAATTGTCATCCCTGGCCACGTTGATTCGACAAGGTCAGCGTAATCGTCAAAGCCCTCGGGGTTATAGTGCCAGTAGTTCCTGAAATGGCGTGAGGCGCGAGTGGTAAGCAGGTTCTTTCGTACCGTCTCCTCGGAAACGGCTTTCTCCTCGTGCTCAAGGGGGCCAAGGATCGGAACTACGGCGACGGATATTGGTACGTGGCGCCGAAGATCCGATGGGCTCCGGATGTATCCTGTCGCGCTGTCGGCGTAGAACTTGCAACCACCGTCATCTGGGAAGAAGAGGGTGAGGGTTGCGCCCGTCGAGACCCTGAACTCGACGAAGGTGTCTATATGGTCGTAGTCAGTGTGGATGTTTTCTGAGGACACCGGTATCTGATCTGCCGGTATTCGCCATGCTGGGCGCTGGCCGTTTGGACCCCAGAGGATCTCGGAATTTCGCGAGCGTGCTATCCGCATCGCTTGGGCGAGAATTCTGAATGCCCCGATAACGGTTGATTTTCCGTTGTTGTTGGGGCCCACAAGGATGTTCATGCCTGACAGGCTGATCGAGAAGTTCTGAAACGCCTTGTATTCTATGAATTTGACCGATGTGATCGATGCTTTCATGTGTAGTAGGCCCCCCCGCCGCACTATTGAAGGGACGGCTGAGGTATGCAAGAGCCCTTGACACCGCCGCCCCGCCACCCCCATAACTCCGCACCTAATCTTGGAGCACGATCCGTGCAGAAGCTTATCGTAGTAGTGGGGCGCATCGAGCACGTGGGGTAAATCCCTGCGAGGGTCGGTGCGCTCGTTCGAAGGTCCCTAACGGGGCCTTTTTTGTTGCCGAATTTCCGCCGGTGACGGCGCGTTGCGAATGAAAGACCGGGTGAGCCCGGGGGAGTATGAGAAAATGGCCGAGCAGATGACAGGCGCGGAGATGGTGATCCAGGCCCTGGTCGATAACGGGGTGGAGCATATCTTCGGCTATCCCGGCGGGGCGGCGCTGCCGATCTATGATGCGATGTTCCAGCAGGACAAGGTGCAGCACATCCTCGTTCGCCACGAGCAGGGCGCGACCCACATGGCCGAGGGCTATGCGCGTTCGACCGGCAAGGTCGGCGTCGTGCTGGTGACCTCGGGGCCGGGGGCGACCAACGCCGTCACGGGCCTGACCGATGCGCTGATGGACTCGATCCCCTTGGTCTGCATTACGGCCCAGGTGCCGACGACGCTGATCGGCTCGGACGCCTTTCAGGAATGCGACACCGTCGGCATCACCCGCTCGTGCACCAAACACAACTACCTGGTGAAATCGGTCAACGACCTGTCGCGCGTCATGCACGAAGCCTTCCACATTGCCAATTCGGGCCGTCCGGGTCCGGTGCTGGTCGATATCCCCAAGGACGTGCAGTTCGCGCTGGGCACTTACCTCGGCATCGACGAGGTCGGGCCGAGCCGCCACAACAGCTACCATCCGGCCACTGCCGGCGACAGCAAAGCCATCGAGGCGGCCGTCGATATGATGCTGAAGGCCGAGCGGCCGATCTTCTATACCGGTGGCGGCATCATCAACTCGGGGCCGGAAGCCTCCGAGAAGCTGCGCGAGCTGGCTGAACTGACCGGTTTCCCGGTGACCTCGACGCTGATGGGGCTCGGCGCCTTCCCCGGTTCCAGCCCGCAGTGGATGGGGATGCTGGGCATGCACGGCACCTACGAAGCCAACATGGCGATGCATGATTGCGACCTGATGATCAATATCGGGGCGCGGTTCGACGACCGCATCACCGGCCGCATCGATGCGTTCTCGCCGGGCTCGACCCGCATCCATGTCGATATCGACCCGTCCTCGATCGGCAAGAACGTCCGCACCGATCTCGCCATCGTCGGCGATAGCGGGCTGGTGATGGAAGAGATGGTGCGCATCTGGCGCACCAAGACCAACCAGCCGCGCACCGAGGCGATCGCGCCGTGGTGGGAGCAGATCGAGGGCTGGCGCAGTAAGCACTCGCTCGGCTTCAAGAACTCGACCACCACGATCAAGCCGCAGCACGCCATCCAGCGCCTGTATCAGGCGACCAAGGGGCGGGACGTCTACATCACCACCGAAGTCGGCCAGCACCAGATGTGGGCGGCGCAGCATTTCCCGTTCGAGATGCCGAACCGCTGGATGACCTCGGGTGGCCTCGGTACCATGGGCTACGGCCTGCCGGCGGCAGTCGGCGTGCAGGTGGCGCATCCTGATGCGCTGGTCATCGACATTGCCGGCGAGGCGAGTGTGCAGATGACCATGCAGGAGCTCTCGACCGCGGTGCAGTACCGCCTGCCGATCAAGGTGTTCATCCTCAACAATGAGCGGATGGGCATGGTCCGGCAGTGGCAGGACCTGCTGCATGGCGGGCGCTATGCGCACTCCTACAGCGAGAGCCTGCCCGATTTCGTCAAGCTGGCCGAAGCCTATGGCGGCAAGGGCATCCGCTGTTCCGATCCGGCGCTGCTCGATGCGGCCATCCAGGAGATGCTCGATTACGACGGCCCGGTGCTGTTCGACTGCCTCGTCGAAAAGCACGAGAACTGCCTGCCGATGATCCCGTCGGGCAAGCCACATAACGAGATGATCCTGCCCGATTTCGAGGACGATATCGGCGCGGTGATCGACGAAAAAGGCCGGCAGCTGGTTTGAGTTAGGGCCGCCTCCACCCACGTCATTCCCGCGAAAGCGGGAATCCATCGCGCCGCAAGCGCGAAACGAGAGATGGATCCCCGCCTGCGCGGGGATGACGCCGGTGGAGGAGGGGACCTCAAGAGAGGGTACGAAAGATCATGAACGCACATTTGCAGCCGAGCGGTTCGGCATACTTCCTCGCCGCGGAAACCCAGGTTCCGGAGCGGCACACGCTGAGCGTGCTGGTCGATAACGAGCCGGGCATTCTCGCCCGGATCGTCGGGCTGTTCGCCGCGCGTGGCTATAATATCGACAGTCTCACGGTCTCAGAGACCGAGCACGAGAAGGGTCTCAGCCGCATCACCGTGGTTACCGTTGCGACGCCCAAGGTGCTGACCCAGATCAAACTGCAGCTCGAGCGGCTGATCCCGGTGCACCGGGTGCATGACCTCACCAGCGAGGGCAAATCGCTGGAACGCGAGCTGGCGCTGATCAAGGTCGGCGGTTCGGGTGAGCCGCGCGCCGAGGCGCTGCGCCTTGCCGACGCGTTCCGCGCCCAGATCGTCGATGCCACCACCGAGAGCTTCGTCTTTGAGGTGACCGGCAAGCCAAGTAAGATCGACAGCTTCATCGCCCTGATGATGCCGCTGGGCCTGATCGAAGTGGTGCGAACCGGGCTCGCGGCGATATCGCGTGGGCCGGAAGGCATGTAAGGAGAAAAGGCCGGGAGCGATCCCGGCCTTTTCTTCGAGGGGAAATCGCCTGTGTCGTTCGCATCGCACCCGTTCCGCGGGCCGTTGTTCATGGTCATCGCGACTTGTTCGTATGTGATCAACGACACGCTGATGAAGCTCGCCACCGAAGGGCTGCCGCCCTACGAAGTGCTGTTCCTGCGCGGTTGCGCCGGTCTCATCTGGGGGTTGCCGCTGATGCTGGTGCTGGGCTACGGCCGGCAGCTGCCGCTGGTGTTCGAGCGACGCGTGCTGGCGCGTAACCTCGCCGAGACTGCGGCGATCCTCTGCTACGTGGTGGCGCTCGCCAACATGCCGATCGCCGATGCCTCGGCTTTGGGGCAGATCACCCCGCTACTGGTGCTGCTCGGCGCTTCGATCCTGTTCCGCGAGAAGATCGGCGGCGTGCGCATGGCGCTGATCGGGGTCGGCTTCATCGGCGCCATCATGGTGGCGCAGCCGACCATGCAGGGTATCTCGATCTATGCCGTGCTGGCGCTGGCCAACGCCGTGCTCTGCGCGGTGCGCGACCTCGCCGGACGGCGGATCGCGGCCGAGGTGCCGGGGATGATCGTCGCCATGTCGGCCATCATCGTGGTGCTGATCGGGGCAGGGGCCATGCACCTCGCCACCGAGCAATGGGTGGCGCCTCAGACGCATCACCTGCTGCTGCTCGCCGGGGCTGGGCTGTTCCTGATCTTCGGCCACTTCTTCATCTTCACGGCCTACCGGGTCGGGCCGACCGGCGTGGTCGCGCCGTTCTACTACTTCTTCACCTTCTGGGCGGTGCTGTCGGGCCTGGTGGTGTTCGGCCAGTTCCCGAACCTGCTCGCCATTAGCGGCATCGTCCTGGTGGTTGCCGCCGGTCTCACCATCGTGCTGCTCGATGAGCGCAAGCGCCGGCTGGTGCCGGTGGCGTGATGCCGGCTCATGCATCGAATCTCCGCGGCATCATCTTCATGGTGCTGGCGAGCGGCTGCTTCACCATCAACAATGCGCTGCTGAAGCTGGCGGTCGTGAACCTGCCGCCGCTCGAGTCGCTGTTCCTGAGGGCGCTGGCCGGGATCATCCTCGGCGTGCCGGTGCTGCTGCTGACGACGCCGCGCGGCAGCCTGCGGCATGTGCTCGATCCCAGGGTGCTCGCCCGCAATGTCGTGGAATGCGCCGCCGCCATTGCTTTTGTCTTCGCCGTCGCCAACGCGCCACTGGCCGATATCACTGCGCTGCTGCAACTGACGCCGATGCTGGTGCTGCTGGGTGCGGTGGTGTTGTTCGGCGACCGGGTCGGCGGTCTGACGGCGTCGCTGATCGTCCTGGCGCTCATTGGCGCGCTGCTGGTGGCGCAACCGGGCGCGTCCGGGCTCCAGCCTTATGTGCTGTTCGGTCTTGCCAGCGCGGCGCTGAGCGCTGCTCGCGACCTGATCGGCCGGAGGGTCGCTGCCGGCGTCCCGGCGCTGGCGGTGGCGGTCGGGCTGTCGGTGGTCTGTGTCGTGGTGATCGGCTGCCTGATGCTGGTGTTCGAGCGCTGGGTGACGCCGTCGCTGCCGCAGCTATTGCTGATATCAGGCGCCAGCGCCTTCATGACCTTGGCGCAACTGCTGCTGTTCCTGTCGTTCCGCGTCGCCGAAACCCGGGCAGTGGTACCGTTCTTCTATACCGGAACGCTGTGGGCGCTGCTCATTGGGGCAGTGGTGTTCGGCACGCTGCCCAACACCGTCGCCGCCGTCGGCATCTGCCTGATCGCCCTGAGCGGCGTATTGGTGCTGCTGCTCGACCAGCGCCGGAAACCGAGCTGACAGGACGCATCGGTGCCATGAGCAATCCCGAATGGTAACGGCCGGTTGGGTGCGCTAGAGGCTCTGCGGCTCTCACCGGATTCTCCATGTCGCACCAGCATTCGAACCTGCGTGGCATCGTCTACATGCTGCTCGCCACCGGCTGCTTTCTGATCAATGACAGCCTGCTAAAGCTGGCGATGGCCAATGTGCAACCGCTTGAGGCGCTGTTCCTCAGGGCGGCTATCGCGGTGATCCTCGGCTTGCCGGTGCTGGCGGCCACCGGCGTGCTTGCCAGGGCGCCGATGATGTTCCGGCCCTCGGTGGTGGCGCGCAACTTCTTCGAGCTGGCCGCAGCTGCGGGCTACATCTTTGCCATCGCCAACGCACCGCTCGCCGATATCACGGCGCTGGCGCAGTTGACCCCGATGCTGGTGATGCTGGGTGCGGTGGTATTCTTCGGCGACAAGGTCGGCGGTGCGGCGGCGTCGCTCATCGTCGTGGCCTTCATCGGCGCGGTGCTGGTGGCGCAGCCAGGCGGTTCGGGCTTCCAGCCCTTTGCCCTCCTGGGCCTCTGGAGCGCGCTGGGCTGTGCGATCCGCGACCTGATCGGCCGGCGCGTCTCGGCCGACGTCCCGGCGCTGGTGGTGGCGGTCGGTGCGTCGGCGGTGTCGCTGCTGGGGATCGGGGTGCTGATGCTGATGTTCGAGGAGTGGGTGATGCCCGGCCCGGTCGAACTGCTGCTGATCGCCGGTTCGAGCGCCATGCTGACCCTGGGACAGCTATTGCTGTTCTCGGCCTACCGCGTGGCGGAGACCCGTGTGGTGGCTCCGTTCTTCTATGCGGGCACGCTCTGGGCGCTGATCATCGGCGCGCTGGTGTTCGGCACTATCCCCAACACGCTGGCGCTTGCGGGCATCGCACTGATCCTCGCGAGCGGGGTGCTGGTCGTGGTGCTCGAGCGGCGCTCGCGGCAGGTGCCGGTACCTGTCTAGCCATCTCGGCAACTGATCGGGCTCATCAAAACGTTCGATTGGCCCGCTGGCATCCGATGCGGTAAGCCTCGGCCCCGTTCTGCCGAGGTCCCGCGATGACTCATCTCAGCGTCAATCTCAATGCCGTGGCCATGCTGCGCAACCGGCGCTCCGTGCCCTGGCCGAGCGTCACCGGCATCGCCCGGATCGCGCTCGATGCCGGTGCCGACGGCATCACCGTGCATCCGCGGCCCGACGAGCGACACATCCGGCGCACCGACGTGTTCGAGCTGGTGACCCTGTTGCGGCAGGATTATCCGGGCCGCGAGTTCAACATCGAGGGGTATCCGACTGAGGATTTCCTGACCCTGGTCGAGCGCGCCGCGCCGGACCAGGTAACCTTCGTGCCGGACGATCCCCTGCAATCGACCTCGGACCACGGCTGGAACGTCGAGGCCAATCGCGCCGTGCTGACCCCGGCTATCGAGCGGATGCGCAAGGCCGGCATCCGGGTGTCGCTGTTCATCAATGCCGACCCCTCGGCGCCGGCGGCGGCGGCCAATGTCGGGGCGGACCGGGTCGAGCTCTACACCGGCCCCTATGGCGGCTCGCTGAAGCCGGAGGTGCAGGCCGTGCATCTCGACGCGCTGCGCGAGACCGCGGACGCGGCACGCGGAGCGGGACATAATGCGCGGCCGGGGCAGGGTGGCCTCTTGGTCAATGCCGGGCACGACCTCAACCTCGTCAACCTGCCGCCGCTGAAGCAGGCGATCCCTGACCTGGCCGAGGTCTCTATCGGTCACGCCATCACTGCCGATGCGCTGATCTACGGCATGGCCGAGACGGTGCGCCACTACAAGATCGCCTGTGCCTGACGGCTACAGCAAGTCTCCCGAAACTGGGTGCCGGTTTTGGGCCAAAGACATGCGTGAAAACAAAGAGCTAAAGCGCACAGCGCGAATCTGAAGGATCGCGACGCGCTTTAGGGCCGACCGCGGAAGGTGAAGGTGTGGTCCTCGCAAAGGCGGGCCCGGTAGGAGTATTCCTTGCCGGCGGTCGACAGCAGTTTCAGATCGACCACGCATTTGTCGACGCCGTCCTCGAGCATGAACTGCATCTTGCCCTTTGGCCCGATCGTTTTGCCGCGTAGCCGCTCGGCGCCCCAGTCGCTGCCCATGATCTCGATGTAGAGTTTGTCGATGGTCACCGGCGAAGCGTTCTTCACCCAGAGCCGCAGCGGCGGACCAGCGGTTGCAGTTGTCGCGAAGAACGTCATGGCCAGCACGGCCGTGGCGACCAGCTTCATCTCAAATCCCCCAAAACACTGGGGCGGACACTGATCCGGCTACGTGCCCCACGCAACCTTCGCGGCTGGACGTGGTGAATGCCACTGCGGACTGTGCGCTTTCGCACATGTGTTAACGGGCAACCCGTGGTCGGCGGTCAAATCCGACTTAACTACTGCCATTGCCGCTTATTTCGCTTCAACGGTGGATGGACCAAGTTGGAGCCTTTCACGGATCGGGCGGGTTGCCATATGGCTTTGAGAGCAGTTGCGTACGAGCAGGCGATGAGCGACCCGATCAACGAAGCACTGGTGCTCTATACCGGTTTCGGCAACTCGCCGTTCCCACGGGCCAAGACCCCGCATCTGGTGCAGCGCTTCGGCGAAGCCGAGGGCGCCGAACTCAAGCAGCGCATCCTCGGCCTGCTCGAGGAACTGCAGCAGCCCGTCGACGGGCTGGAGAAGCGGTCGAAGAAGAGCCTTACCGAGCGCGCCATCGAACAGCTGCAGCCAAAGCATCCCGAGCTCGATGAGTCCGGCCTCAAGGCGCTTGCCTGGACCTATTCGTTCGGCCTGCGCTGATACGGTTCCTGCAGCTCTTCCTGAAGCGCTCCACCGTTCGATAATCGCGAACGCTGCATTTCACGCCTCGCGCGAATAGGGCGCGCTGGCCGACGCACACCTGATGCGGGGTAGCGAAACCGCCGGAACTGCTTCACTCACAACGCTGTAACCCCACGAACAGGGATGTAACCGGGGCTGGATTGTGTGCCTTCGCTTCATCGAGGTGCCTGCTTGTGCGGCACCACCTTGGGCACTTATTTGCCGCTAGTCACATTTTGATACTGGAGTGCAGCAAATGTCCAAACCCAAGATTGCAGTGATTATCAGCTCGATCCGCCCGACCCGCTTCGGCGACAAGCCGGCCAGCTGGATCGCCGGTCACGTCGCCGCCCGCGGCGATGTCGATGTCGAGATCGTCGACCTGAAGGATTACCCGCTTCCGCTGTTCGACGCAGCCGCGTCCGACTTCTGGATGCCGACCCCGAACGAGATCGCGGCCAAGTGGCAGGCCAAGCTCAACGAGTTCGACGGCTACATCGTCGTCACCGCCGAGTACAACCGCTCGATCACTGGTGCGCTTAAGAACGCCATCGACTGGGCCTACAAGCCGTTCATGAAGAAGGCCGTGGCCTTCGTCGGCTACGGTTCGGTGGGCGGCGCCCGTGCCATCGAGCACCTGCGCAACATCATGGTTGAGCTGCAGGCCGTCCCCGTCCGTCACGCCGTCCACATCGGTGGCTCGGACTTCATCCCCATCATGATGGGCCAGAAGAGCTGGGACGACACCAAGGGCAACTTCGACTTCTTCGTGCCCGAGATGCTCGACAACCTGGTCTGGTGGACCAATGCCACCCGCAATGCCCGCCAGGCCGACGCGGCTGCCGCGGCCAAGGCCGCCTAAGGTCTGCGACTGGTAGTCTTCCGGGGTTCTCCTCCTTTCGCACCCCGGTCGGGGGCGGCGCTTCCCATGGCGCCGCCCCCTTTTTCGTTGTCGTGCCCCCGCAAATCCGCATAACTGTCCATCGGCAAATGCGAACCTCAGCGGAATTTGACCGTTGAGTGCGCCGTTGGGCGGGTGTAGACACCCGCCCACCCGAAACAGGGTGAGCGAAGGGCATATGACGCAGACCACTCCGTCCGGCGTGACAGCCGGCGCTGGGGCGACCGATCAGGCCGGCCACGCCACAGGCAAGCTACCCCTCATTATTCTCGGCGCCCTGGGCGTCGTCTTCGGCGATATCGGCACCAGTCCTCTCTACGCCTTCCGCGACACACTGCATGCGGCCGGTGGCTCTCCCAATGAGCCCGAGGTGCTCGGGCTGCTGTCGCTGATCGTCTGGTCGCTGACCATGGTGGTCACGGTCAAGTACGTGATCTTCGTGCTGCGCGCCGACAACAAGGGCGAAGGCGGCACCCTGTCGCTGATGACCCTCGCCAGCAACGCTTTCGCCAAGCGGCCGGCCTGGATCCTCGGGCTCGGCATCGTCGGTGGTGCGCTGTTCCTCGGTGACGCGATCATTACGCCTGCCATTTCGGTACTCTCGGCGGTCGAAGGCCTCGAGGTGGTGGAACCGCGGCTCACGCCCTGGGTGGTGCCGATGACGGTGGTGATCATCATCGGGCTGTTCATGGTGCAACGCTTCGGCACGGCGCGGGTATCGACGGTGTTCGGACCGGTGATGGCCATTTGGTTCGTCGTCCTTGGGGGCACCGGTCTGCTGCATATCGCCGATGCGCCGCAGGTGCTGATGGCGCTGAACCCGGCGCATGGCATCACGTTCCTCTACACCCATGCCGGTATCTCGATCGTGGTGCTGGGCGCGGTGTTCCTGTCGGTGACGGGCGCCGAGGCTTTGTATGTCGACCTCGGGCATTTCGGCCGCCGGCCGATTATCCTGGCGTGGCTGATCCTGGTGTTTCCGGCCCTGCTGCTCAACTATTTCGGGCAGGGCGCCTTCGTCCTCAGCCACCCCCACGAGGTGGTCAACCCGTTCTTCGAAATGCAGGCCGACTGGGCCCGCTTGCCGATGGTGGGCCTGGCAACGCTCGCCACCGTCATCGCCAGCCAGTCGGTCATCACTGGCGCCTATTCGCTGGTCCGCCAGGCCATGCACCTCAATCTCCTGCCGCGCCTCGAAGTGCGCCACACCTCCGAGGAGGTAGCGGGGCAGATCTTCATGCCGCAGGTGAACTTCCTGCTCTTGATCTGCGTCGTGCTGCTGGTCGTCGGCTTCCGCTCGTCGACGGCGCTGGCAGCCGCCTACGGCATCGCGGTGACCGGCGAAATGCTGGTGACGGCCGTGCTGTTGTTCATCGTCATGTGGCGGCTGTGGAAGTGGAGCCTCGTCGTCGCGGTGGTAGTGATCGCCCCGCTGCTGGTGATCGACACCAGTTTCTTCATCGCCAACGCCGCCAAGTTCTCGCAGGGCGGCTGGGTGCCGGCCGTGGTCGCGACGCTGATTGCCTCGATGATGACGATCTGGATCTGGGGCCGCCGCCGGCTGGCCGAAAAGACCCGGCGCGACGAGGTGCCGCTCGAGTTCCTGGTCGAGAACCTTGCCAAGAAGAAGCCGACCATCGTCCCCGGCACGGCGGTGTTCCTCACCTCCGACATCGAGGGCGCGCCGACCGCGCTGCTGCACAGCCTCAAGCACTATAAGGTGCTGCACGAGCACAACGTGATCCTGACCGTGGTCACCTCGGATCGGCCGCGTGTCGCCGACGAGGAAAAGATCAGGATCGATGCCTATAACGACCTGTTCTACCGCGTGGTGGTGACCTTCGGTTACATCGAGACGCCGAACATCCCCAAAGCGCTGGCGCTGGCCCGCAAGCTCGGCTGGAAGTTCGACATCATGTCGACGTCCTTCTTCCTGTCGCGCCGCTCGTTGAAGCCGTCGCTGAAGGGTGGCGCGCCGCTCTTCCTCGACCGGATCTTCATCGGCCTCGCCCGTAACGCCACCGACGCAACGGAATACTTCCATATTCCTACCGGCCGTGTGGTTGAAATCGGCACGCAGGTGGTGATCTAGTCCGTCCTCGGGTACCCTGGGGACGCGAGACTGCTGAAATCACTTGATATTGCGATCGCGGGCGCTGGCCCGGGCGGGTTGGCGGCGGCGCTGCTGCTGAGCCGCGCCGGCCATCGCGTCCGCCTGTTCGAGCGCTTCGAGACGCCGCGCCCGCTCGGTTCGGGCCTGATGCTGCAGCCCACCGGCCTCGCCGTGCTGGCGGCACTTGGCCTCTACCCCGAAATTGCGGCGCTCGGCTCGCGAGTCGAGCGGCTGATCGGCACCGACGCGCAGAGCGGCCGGGTGGTGCTCGACGTGGGCTATCATCCCCTCGGCCCCGATGTGCATGCCATCGCCGTCCACCGCGCGGCGCTGTTCAATGTGCTGCATGACGCCGTGGTGGCCGCGCGTCTGCCGATCCGCACAGGCTTTGCCATCGAGGCGCTGGAGCGCGCCGGTGGCAAGCAATGGTTGCTAGCCCCGCAGGGACGTGAGGGGCCGTTCGATCTGGTGGTCGACGCGCTGGGCTCGGCCTCGCCGCTGAAGCTCGAGGCGAAGCTGCCGAGTCGGTCACGGCCGTTGAGCTTCGGCGCCATCTGGGGCACCGTGCCCTGGGTTGATCGAGGGTTCCGCCGCGATGCGCTGATGCAGCGTTACCGCAAGGCCAGCGTGATGATCGGCGTGCTGCCGGTCGGTCGCCAACGCCGCGACGGACCGGAGCTCGCGGCGTTTTTCTGGAGCCTCAAGCCTGAGACGTTCGAGGCGCTGCAGGCCGCCGGCATTGATGGCTGGCGCGACGAAGTGCTGGGGCACTGGCCGGAAACCGCGCCGCATCTCGAGGCGATCCGTAGCTTCGACGAGATGACGCTGGCGCGCTATGCCCACCACACTCTCGCGGTTCCTGCCGGCGACGGCATCGTCTTCATCGGCGACAGCGCCCACGCCACCAGCCCACAGCTCGGGCAGGGGGCCAATATGGCGCTGCTCGATGCCGCGGCGCTGGCTGGAGCGCTTGCCGGGGCGGCCTCGGTCGGCGAGGCCCTCAGCGAGTATGCGCGGTTGCGCCGCTGGCACGTGCGTCTCTACCAGTTGCTGTCGCTGACGCTCACCCCGTTCTACCAATCCGATGGCGTCCTGCTGCCGCTGGCGCGCGACGTGCTGGTGTCGGCGGTGGCCAGGCTGCCGCCGATGCCCTGGCTGCTCGCCACCATGGTGTCAGGGCAGTTGCTCAACCCGCTCAAGGCGTTGCAACTGGAAACTGAATCGTTACGCGAGGTTGTGGCATGAGCCGGCCGCACATCCTCATCGTCGGCGGCGCCGGCGTGTTCGGCTCGCGCCTGGCGCGCCTCTTGGCGCGCCGCAAGGGCTTTCGCGTCAGCCTCGGCGGACGCACCGAAAGCCGGGCGCAGGCGCTGCAGCGCGAGTTGCGGGCAATCGACGAGCAGGGCGAATACGGCTTCGTGCTGATCGATCGCGACCGCATCGGCGTCGAACGGCTGAAGGAGATCGACTGCGACGTCGTCGTGGATTGTTCCGGCCCGTTCCAGCTCAGCGGCACCCAACTGATCGAGGCGGCAATCGGCGCGCGCTGTCACTATGTCGACATTGCCGACTCGAGGGCCTTCGTCGCCGGCATCGCCAGGTTCGACAGTGCGGCCCGCGCCGTCGCCATCTCGGTGATCTCAGGCGCCAGCTCGACGCCCGGGCTGACCCACGCCGTGCTCGACCAGGTCACCAGCGCCTGGCTCGCCGTCGACAGCGTCGATGTTGCGATCGTCCCGGGCAACAGGACGCCCAAGGGCCGCTCGGTCATCGAGGGTATCCTGAGCTGGGTCGGTCAGCCGGTCCGGGTGTTCCGCGAGGCCGGCTGGGAGCGGGGCCGCGGCTGGAGCGGTGGCCGCTCGGTCACCATCGAAGGGCTGCCTCCCCGCCGCGCCATGTTGGCTGACGTTCCCGATCTCGACCTGCTGCCCGCTCGCTTTGCGCCGCGGGTCCGGGCTGGGTTCGATGCCGGGATGGAGTTGCCGCTACTCAACTGGTTGATCGGCGTCGCGGCGGCGCCGGTACGCTGGGGGTTGGTCAAATCGGCTGGCGTATTCGCCGGGCTGGGGACGCAGATCGCCCTTTGGCTCGATCGCTTCGGCACCGCCGATGGCGGCATGCTGGTCGAGGCGGCCGGGCAGGATGCCCGCGGCGACCCCCGCGTGGTGCGCTGGTGGCTGCGGGCCGCCAATGGCGACGGCCCCTATGTGCCGGTGCTGCCGACAGCGGCGATCATCGAGCTGCTCACCTTTGGCGGCCGGCTGCGCGGCGGCGCCCGCTCGGCGGCCGGCGTCGTCAGCCTCGAACAGATCAAGCCCTGGCTCGAGGGCCTCGCCATCGAGACCAAGCAGGTAGCGTTCCGCGGCGAGAAGCCGCTCTACCGACGAGTGATGGGCGAGGGGTTTGACCGCCTGCCCGAGGTGACGCGGCGACTGCATCGCGGCCGGCCGGCGGTGATCGCCGAGGGCGAGGCCGTAGTGGCGCCGGCCGAGAACCCTGTCGCCCGCTTCCTCGCCAAACGCCTCGGCCTGCCGCTGGACGAAGGCCGGCTGCCGGTGCGGGTGGTCATCGAGAGCCGTGAGGGCAGGGAGCATTGGACCCGCTTTTTCGCCGACCGGCCGATGCGCTCGGTGATGAGCGCAGCGCCCGACGGGCTGCTCGAGGAGCGCTTCGGCCCCGTCGCCATCCGCATGCGTCTCGTGCCGCGCGGCGACGGGCTCGACATGCAGCGGGTCTCCGGCCGGATCTGGAACCTGCCGCTCCCCGGCTGGCTGCTGCCCCGCATCACCGCCGAGGAACGGGTCGATGAGGGCGGCCGCCACCGTTTCGAGGTCGACATCGGCCTGCCCTTGTTCGGACGGCTGGTGGCCTATCGCGGGTATCTTGTGCTGTAGGGCACAGTTGTCGACTGATAGAGACGGCCCCCTCCCGGCCTCCCCCATAAAGGGGGAGGTGAAGAGTCGAGGCCCTGTCTTCGATCATGCCCAGTAAACTGCCAGGGCACCTCCCCCTTTATGGGGGAGGATGGGAGGGGGCCGTCTGCCTGCGTTCAAGCACCCTAAATACTCGCCTGCACGCTGTGCAGCGCCGCATAGACGCCATCCCGCGTCACCAGGTTCTCATGTGTCCCTTCCTCGGCGATCCCGTCCCTCGTGAGCACCAGGATGCGGTCGGCATGGCGTACCGTCGAGAGCCGGTGCGCGATGACGATGGTGGTCCGCCCCTCGGCGAGGGTCAGCAGCGCCTGCTGCACCGCCCGTTCGCTCTCGTTGTCGAGCGCGCTGGTCGCCTCGTCGAAGATCAGGATCGCCGGATCCTTGAGGAAGGCGCGGGCGATGGTGAGGCGCTGCTTCTGCCCGCCCGAGAGCTTGACGCCGCGCTGCCCGACATCGGTGTCGTAGCCGTTGGGCAGAGCCATGATGAACTCATGTGCGTTGGCGGCGCGGGCGGCAGCCTCGATCTCGGCGTCGGTGGCGTCGGGCCTGCCATAGCGCAGGTTCTCGGCCACCGAGCCCGCGAACAGGTAGACATCCTGCTGCACCACCGCGACATGCCGGCGGAGAGATCGTAGCTGCACATCGCGAATGTCGCGCCCATCGATCCGGATGGCGCCCGCATCGACATCGTAGAAGCGCGGGATCAGCGCACAGAGCGTGCTCTTGCCAACGCCCGAGGGGCCGACCAGCGCTACGAACTCCCCCGGAGCGATGTCGAGCGACAGCTTCCTCAGCACCTGCGGCCCGCTCGCCTCGTAGCGGAAGGTCACGTCGTCGAACCGGATCGCCCCGCGCGGCACCGGCATCGGCGTCGCACCGGGGCGGTCGGCGATATCGGGCTCGACCTCGAGGATCTCCATGGCGCGCACAAAACCGGTATAGCCCTCCTGCAGCAGGCGGGCGAAGTTGGCGAGCCGCTTGACGGGATCGACCAGCACCGCGACGCAGAGCAGGAAGGTCAGCATTTCGGCGACCGTCAGCTCACCCGAGAGGATGCGCAGCGCCCCGACCACCACCACCATGATTGTGACCAGTTGGGCAAAGCTCTCGGTCCCCACCGAGAACCAGGCTTCCGAGCGATATCCGTCGGCGCGGCTCACCACGAAGCGCCGGTTCTGCTCGGCGAAGCGATCGGTCTCCAGCCCCTCGTTGGTGAAGGACTGGACGACCCGGATGCCGGCGAGCGCATCCTCGACCCGCTCGTTCACCGCCGCGATCTGCTGCTTGCTCCGCTCCAGCGCGCGGTTCATCCGCCGGTTGAAATGCAGCGCATAGGCCACCGCGAACGGGGTGAGGGCGAGAATCAGGGCGGCCAGCACCGGATCGATGAAGAACAGCACCAGCATGGCGCCGCCGAACTTGAACACGGCGATGGCGAGGTCTTCCGGGCCGTGGTGGAACAGCTCGCCCAGCCACAGCGTGTCGTTGCTGATCCGGCTCATCAACTGGCCGGTGCGCTGCCGGTCATAAAAGCCGAAGGACAGCTTCTGGCAGTGCTCGAACAGTTCCTGGCGCACCGCGGCTTCGATGCGGGCGCCCATCACGTGGCCCTGGTAGTCGACGAAGAATGTCGCCGCCACCTCGACCGCGAGGATGGCGAGCATCACCGCGCCCATGATGAGGATCTGCCAGAACGCCTCGGGCGCTTCGGGCAGGGCGAGCAGGCGCGTCGTCACAAAGTTCGCACTGAGCGGCAGCGCGATAGCGGTGCCGGCCACGAGGATGGCGCAGCAGAGATCGGCCACGAGCAGCGGCAAATGCGGCCGATAGTAGGAAACGAACTTTTGCGCTCGCGAACGATTGCGCTGCCGGGCAGCGGGATCGGTCGAACTGGCGAAGAGGCTGCGAAAGCGGTCAGGGCGCTGCGGGTTTTTCCTCGCGCGCGGGGAGGGAGAAGGCATGAAGCGGGGTGTCCTTGCTGAAATAGGCTCCTTTCTGGTGGGACAGCGTCGCTTTCATTCGGATCTCCCTGGGGGCAGCGGTTTGGGAGGCGAACAATAGGCCGACCTCTCGGTCCCGGCAACCGGGGCACGTGCGGTCAAGAAGAACAGTGCGGCTGCGGGTTACAGCAGGCTTAGAGCGTCAGGGCAGCGTCGCGCTTGCCATAGGCACGAAGGAACGTGCGAACCCCATTGCGCGCGGCCTGCTCAAGTTCTGTATCGTTCACCAGTTGACCTGGCTCATTCGGCAGGTCGGCTCGGATCAGCGCCATGAACTGCCGGGCGGCGAGGTCAGGGTCGTCGAGATCGATGTCGCCGGCGCGGGCGAGGCGGGCGAAGCGCGACGAGATGGCTGGCCAGTTCTTGCCTGGACCATAGTCCTTCCAGGTCTCGAACAGCTCGGGATAGCGGCTGCCCTCGTTCTCGATCAGCTTGCGCAGGGCGCGCGAGTTGTCGTCGCACAGGCAATCGCGGGTCAGCCGGATGGCAAACTCGACCAGTTCGCGCCCGATGTTTTCGGGCTCGTCGGGAAAGGTCGCGAGAACGGCGACCAGCCGGGCGCTGCCCTGCTCGTTGATTCCCCGCACCACCTCGACGAACAGTTTCTCCTTGTCGCCGATCTGGTTGTAGATCGTCTGGCGCGAGACGTTAGCCTCTTCGGCGATGGCGTCGATGCTGGCGCCGACATAGCCGTCGCGCACGAACACTGCCGTGGCGGCGCTGATGATGGCGCATCGCTTGTTGTAGTTCCCCCGCTGCATGGCAGGGCTGCGAACGAGGTCGTGGCTGATCTCCATGGCGAGGATGATAATAGCACTTGACGAATTGGACAAGAGTGTCCAAAAGTCACTTTGACACTAGTGTCCAATTTTGTGGACTCGCGTGTCATTCAAGCGGCAGCTGAACCGGGTACACCGGCGAGGGAGGCAAACGACGCGCGGGGGTGATCCGCGCGCGGCCAAACTCTGTCCGACGCTCGTTGCCGGACGGCCTGCTCGCCTATCAGTCACACCAGCAGTGTTGGGATTTACTGCTATGAACGCCAAACTCATTCGTATGGCCATCGTGCTTGGCCTGTTGTCGGTGATCGGCCCCGTCGCCATCGACATGTATCTGCCGGCTCTGCCGGAAATCGGCGGGCAACTGGGTGTCACCGATGCGTCGGTGCAGCTCAGCCTGATGTCCTTCATGGCCGCCTTTGCCGTGGGACAGCTGATCTATGGTCCGATCAGCGACATGGTCGGCCGCAAGCCGCCGCTCTATTTCGGCACGCTGGTCTTCATCGCCGGTTCGATCGGTTGCGCCGCGGCGCCCTCGGTCGAGTGGCTGATCGTTTCGCGCTTCATTCAGGGCATCGGCGGTTGCGCGGCAATGTCGCTGCCGCGCGCTATCGTGCGTGACGAATATACCGGCGCCGAGGCGGCCCAGCTGTTCAGCCTCATCATGCTGGTGTTCTCGATCTCCCCGATTCTCGCTCCGCTCGCCGGCAGCGTCGTCATTGCCTTCGGCGACTGGCGGCTGCTGTTCTGGGTGATGGGCGCGGTGGGCGTGTTCGGCCTGATCCTCTCGATCGTCGCGCTCAAAGAGACGCGTCCCAGGCACCGGCGCACCGAGTCGACCATCGGCAGCGCCATCCGCGGCTACGGCATGCTGCTGAAGGACTGGAACTTCCTCGGGCTGACCTTCATCGGCGCCTTCGGCATGTCGGCCTTCATGGCCTTTATCGGCAACTCGAGCTTCGTGTTCATCGAGCATTACGGGCTGACGCCGACCGAATACAGCCTCGCCTTCTCGGTCAACGCGATCTCGTTCTTTGCGGTGTCGCAGTCGACCGGCTTCATGGTGAAGCGCTTCGGCTTGCAGCGCGTGGTGCGTACGGCGGTGACCGGCTTTGCGCTCTCGATGGCGCTCCTGGCCGGCATCTTCGTCGCCGGCATCGACAGCATGTGGGTGCTTTCGGGCCTGATGTTCATCGCCTTCGGCTTCCTCGGCCTGGTGCTGCCGACCACTGGCGTCCTGGCGATGGAAGAGCATGGCGAGTTCGCCGGCACCGCATCGGCCCTGATGGGGACGCTGCAGATGGTGCTGGGCGCCGTGGTGATGGGGATTGTCGGGGCCTTCCACGACGGCACCGCCATCCCGATGGTGCTCGGCTTCGCCATCTGCGCCATCCTCGCCTTCATCCTGACCCAACTGACCATCCGCACCACGGTCACCCCGGTGGTCGGCGCACCGGCGGAATAACAGCTATCCCATGCAGGGAGACTGGCGCGGGAGGAAACTTCCGCGCCTTTTCTTTTGGGGGAGACGACTGAAGCAGACGGCCCCCTCCCGGCCTCCCACATAAAGGGGGAGGTGAAGATCCGAGGCTGTGGCTGGATGGTGCCAAGCGCACCAGCGCGGCACCTCCCCCTTTATGTGGGAGGATGGGAGGGGGCCGTCTCTATCAGTCAGCTTAGCTCTTCGGCATATCCGGGCACACGTACGGCACGGTCGCCGTCACGTATTTCTCCTCGACCGCGTCGCTGCCGAGCTTGAGGCTCAGCACCAGCTCGGCGTCGGTCAAGGAGACGATGTCGGCATTGATGTCCATGCCGTCCTCGTTCCACTTCAGCGCGGTGTCCGAGGTGAGCTCCCAGGCCGAGAGACGGTGAGTTTCCCAGCAGGAATCCTGCACCAGCGTGCCGTCGGAGAGGAAGATCTTCATCACGCCGGGCAGGTCGCCATCGGCCTTGGTCCAGACCCGGTCGACGAGGCCGGCCTTGCTGGTCTTGGCGTCGGTGGCGGACTCGGTCGGGGTATCCTCGGCGAAGGCCGGAAGGCAGGTAGTGGAGCCAACGCCCCACATGGCGAGCAAGGCGAAGAGAGCGGCTTTGCTGGTCATTCGGCGTCTAACTCCCGTGGTGATCCGAAGATGGGTGCGGCGCAGTCGGCATGCAAGGAGGCATGGCGATTGCGACGGAAATCGGATCATTAGCGTGGGAAAATGAACGGCCGATGAGCGTGGGGCTCACCGGCCGTATCGAGAAGCAACGCGGGTGGGGGCTGCTACTCGATCCCTCGGGGCGGCCCCCTGAGGTCGATGTTACCGATCTCGGCGTCGCATTCGCCCTCCGATCGGACAGGGGCATCACGCGCTGGCGAGGCTGGTGAAACCGGCGAACAGCTTCACCAGGTCGGCATGCCGACGGCTGCCGGTCTTTTCGTACAGCCGGCGCAGATGAAACTTCACCGTCGTTTCGCTGATACCAAGCGCCTCGGCGACCTCCGGCGCGCCGCCGATCTCGACGATGGCAAGCAGCACCCGCAACTCGGCCGGCGTCAGTCCATAGGCACGGATCAGCGCTTCGGGCGCCGTCTCGATGTGCAGTTCGGCGCGCTGCACGAACAGTGCGGCCACCGCGGCGGTGCTGGTGCGAACCTGGCGGCGAAAGCCCGAGCTCAGCGGCAGCACATGGGCGACCAGTGCCTCCCCGCCATGGCCGGCGAGAGGTAGGGCGATGCCGCGCTCGCCGAGCAGCGCGTCGCCCCCCTCGTCGAACGAGGCCGCGTCGCGGAGGCACTGTTCCAGTGCGGCATCGGTGGTGACCAGCCGGCCGGCGGCAATCCGCAGCGGCCCGCCCGGTGCGAGCAGGGCGTGGCCTGCGGCGTTGGCATGAACCAGCACGCCGTTGGCGCCGACGAGGAACATGCCGGCGCGGATGGTGTCGAGCGAGCTCGCCAGCACCTCGGCGCGCGCCGAGTGCTGCTCCAGCGCCCGGCCGATCAGCGCCGCGCGGCGAATATGCGGCACGACCAGTTGCATGCGGTGGCGCGTCGCCTCATCGACGATGCCGTCGCGCTCGTGGCGGAACACCCCGAACATCGAGGCCGAGGTGCCGGAGCGGTCCAGCACGGTGCTGACGAAATCCACCAGCTGCTGCGGCTGCACCCACTCGCGATAGAAGCGTGACTGCTGGAACTCGGCATGCGGCATGATGTCGATGGTAGCGACCAACTCGCCGATCTCGGTGAAGAAGTGCCGCGTCGTCGCCGGGTCGAGCTGCACGTAGCGCTCGAAGTAGGCCGTGCGATAAGCCAGCGACAGGCCACCGTCGTCATAGAGCACGCCGCCCGAACGGCTGGTGGGGTCCTTGCTGTAGATGGCCGCCGAACAGCCGCCGACAAACCGCGCTGTTTCCCGCAAGGCAGCGGGCCAGAAGCCCGGATCGATGGCTGCGTCGTAGATCTGGCCGACCAGCCCGGAGAGGGCCTCAGACTCGTTCACTGTGGTATTCCGCCCGGACGCCCCCGGCGCCGCGACCTTAGGTCGGGCTGGGAGCGTTTGGCAAGAGTCGTATTATGACTGGCGAATTCCCAGGGCGCGATCGCGGTCGCGGATGCGGCCGCGGGCCTGCTTGGGCCACAACTGGTAGGCATCGCCGCCGCCTTCGAGGGTGTGACGGGCGTGCACGGCCCAATTCGGATCTTCGAGCGCGGTGCGCGCGAAGGCGACGAGATCGGCTTCGCCTTCGGCAAGGATACGCTCGGCATCGTGCGCGTCGTCGATGAGACCGACTGCGATGGTGGGGATACCGGCGGCTCGCACCGCCTTGGACAGCTCCACCTGGTAGAGCGGCGCCGCCTTCAGCGCGTAGCCGTCGAAGCCGCCCGACGAGCAATGGATCATGTCGACGCCCAGCGCCCGCAATTCTTGCGACAAGACGATCGAGTCCTCGACGCCCCAGCCGCCCGGGCTGCCATCGGTCACCGACAGCCGCACGATCAGCGGCTTGTCCGCCGGCCAGGCTGCGCGCACCGCCTCGGTCACCTCGAGCGGGAAGCGCATCCGGTTCTCGCGGCTGCCGCCATATTCATCGGTGCGGTGGTTGGCGAGCGGCGAAAGGAACTGGCTGATCAGGTAGCCATGTGCGCCGTGGATCTCGACTGTATCGAAACCCGCCTGGTCGGCGCGGCGGGCGGCGTCGGCGAAGCTCTGCACGACCCGCTGGATGCCGGCCTTGTCGAGCGCCACCGGCATCTGGAAGCTGGGATTGTCGGAATGGCGTTCGGCGCTGGGGGCCTCGGGCACCCAGGTCTCGTAGGCATAGTCGCGCTTGTCGGCCTCGGTTTCATCGAAGCCGCGGCGCCAGGCGATCGGCGTTGCCGCCTTGCGGCCGGCATGGCCGAGCTGGATCCCGGTCGCAGCGCCTTCGGCCTTGAGAAACTCCACAATGTGCTTGAGCGGTGCGATCTGCTCGTCATTCCACAGGCCCAGGTCGCCGTAGGAGATGCGGGCCTCGGGGCTGACACCGGTTGCCTCGAGGATGACGAGGCCGAAGCCGCCGAGCGCGAAGCGGCCCAGATGCACGAAGTGCCAATCGTTGGCGAGGCCGTGCTGGGCTGAATACTGGCACATCGGCGCGATGACCGTGCGATTGCGCATGGTAAGGCCACGCAGTGTGAACGGCGAGAAAAGCTGGGACATAAGGGAGGTTTGCTGCACTGGGTTGGAGTCGGCAGCACCATGCACCGCTCACCATCCATCGGCAAGTGCCGATGAAGTGATTGCGTTGAGCACGCCAAGGCTGTGCTTTGCCGAAGGCGTTAGTCGGTGATCGTATACTCGGTAATGCCGTTTGCCGCGACGCTGAGGCGCTGGCGGGCCTCGCCATAGCCGACCGAGCCCGCGTCGACATCCCAGCAGCCGGCAGAAACGGTGAAGCTGTAGCTCTGCCCGGACCCGAGGGCGACGGTGTCGGGCAGCCTGTCGAGCCCGTAGGTCGAGGCGCCGCACTCCGAGATCAGGACGACATCGATCACCCGGCTGGTGCCGTTGACCACCGTGATCGTGCCGGTGGGCTCACCCGGGCGGATCAACTCGCCGCCGGTGATCCAGGCGTCGCCGCTGCAGCCGGTCAGCAACATTAGGCATGCCGCCGATGCGGCAGTACGAAATACAGAATTCATCTTGCCCCCCAAAATGACGAGGGGACGTGCCGCACCGTTTCCCCCGAGACAATTGCTAGCAGAGCAACGAGGGCAGTCAATTGGTCTGCTTGCGGCGTTCGGGCAGGGGAGGGAAAGGTCAGGCGGCTTGCGGCTTCTGATGGCCCGATACTTCAGCGCCGGCGTTTCGCTCGAGCGTCAGCAGCTGCAGCGCACAGACGATGATGATCAGGCCCATGAAGAGGTAGGCGATCTGGAAGTCGATCACCCCGAGCGTCGGTGCGCCGCGCCACATCTGGCTGAGGTTGAGGCAACCGGCGGCAACGGCGACGCCGAACACCATCGAAAGCTGTTGCGACATGCTCGAGATGGTGGTGGCGGAACTGCGCTGCTTGGCATCCACATCGGCGAAGGCCAGCGTCGCCAGCGCGGTGAACTGCATCGAGCGGGTGGCGCCGGCGATGAACAGCACGGCAGCCGTCAGCAGGTATGGCGTCTGTGGCCCGAGCAGGCCACAAGCCGCGACGGAGATGCCGGCCAGCACGCCATTGACCGTCAGGATGCTGCGGAAGCCGAAGCGGCGCAGCGTCGGAGTGGTCACCGCCTTGATGGCGAGATTGCCGAAGAAGTAGATCACCACCAGCCCGCCGGCGCTCAGCGCATCCATGCCATAGGCGACCTGGAACATCAGCGGCAGCAGGAACGGCGTGGCGTTGATCGCCGTCCTCAAGATCGCGCCGGCCTTGGCGTCGGTGGCGGCAAAGGTGCGGATGCCGAGCGTCCTCAGATCGATCAGCGGGTGAGCGGCGCGCAGCAGCCAGATCACCGCAGCCGTGCCCACGGCAAATCCGATGGCGATCAGCAGCACCGACTGCCACACCGGCAGCCCGCCCTGCACCAGCGCATCAAAACCGTAGAGCAGGCAGCCCAGCGTGATCGCGGTCAAGACGAACCCGATGCCGTCGAACGGGCGCTCCGCAAACTCGGTGTCCTTCGGCACGATCGCCAGCACCAACGCCATGCCGATGATGCCCAGCGGGATGTTGATCCAGAAGTTCCAATGCCAGGAAATGTATTCGGTGATGAACCCGCCAAGCGCCGGGCCAAGCACCGGGGCGAACAGCGCCGGCCAGATGGTGAGGCCGATAGCCGGAACGATCTCCGACTTCTGCGCGGTGCGCAGCACGATAATGCGGCCGACCGGGAACAGCACCGAACTGCTGGCGCCCTGCAGCGCGCGGGCAACGGCGAATTGGCCGAGGTCCTGCGCCATGCCGCACGCGATGGAGGTCAGCGTGAACAGCGCAATCGCCACGACGAAGACACGCCGTGCTCCGAACCGGTCGGAAAGCCAGGCCGCGGCGGGAATGCACACCGCCACCGCCAGCATATAGATGGTGACGCCGAGGCTCATCTCGAGCGTCCCGACGTTGAAATCGAGCGCCATGCGGGGCAGGGCGGTGACGATGATCACCCCATCCAGGAACTGCATGAACAGCGTGGCGGCGACCACGAGGGCGACGTTGCGGGCGTGTGGGCTGAGCGGTGTGGACATGGCGAGGATGCAAATGACTAGTATGGTACCAATACATCATTCGCTGGCCGCGCCTATCGGCGAATAGGATGAGGCGGAGGATTTTCGAGCGACGTGGCGGCGGTGCACATCAGCCCAACTGACGGAGACGGCCCCGGGAGGGGGCCGTCTCTCTCAGTGACGCACTACCCCTTCACCGCACCCGCCGTCATCCCCGCCACGATCTGGCGGTTGAAGAACAGGTAGACGATCAGCGGCGGGATGGTGATCAGGAGGATGTTCATGAAGAGCAGGTGCAGCGAGGTGTTGAACTGCCCCTGGAAGTTGAACAGCGTCAGCTGCACCGTGACGTTCTGCTTGCCCGGCAGGTAGTAGAGCGGGTTGGTGAAATCGTTGAAGATGGCGACCGACTGCACCACGATCACCGTCACCACCACGGGTTTGAGCAGCGGCAGCACCACCTGGAAGAACAGCCGCAGCGGCCCGGCGCCGTCGATGATCGCCGCCTCATCAAGCTCGCGCGGGATGGTCGCAACGAAGGCGCGGAACAGCAGGATCGTGAAGCTCAGCCCATAGGCCACCTCGATCAGGATCATGCCGTGCATGGTCTTGAACATGCCCACCGATTGCAGCACCCAGATTGTCGGCACCACTGCCGGCGGAATGATCAGCCCGGCCAGCACCAGGAAATTGACGATCGGCGTCCAGCGCGACGGCCGGCGTTGCAGCACGAAGCCGACCATGGCGCCGAACACCACGAGGAGTGTGACGCTCACCACGGTGAGGATGATCGAGTTGATGAACGCCGTGACCAGCATGTAGTCCTGCGTCCTGAGCACCTCCATCAGGTTGTCCCAGAAGTGCCAGTTGGTTGGCCAGTCGAACGAGCGGGTTGCCGCCTGACGCCGGTCCTTGACCGCGGTCAGGACGATGAAGGCGAACGGCACGAGGAAGACCACGATCGACGCGGCGATCGCGATGCCGCCGAGAATGTAGCGCTGGGCGTGTCTCACCGGTCGGTCTCCTGGCGATTGAGCAGCATGGAGAGCGGCACGATAATCAGTGCGACCATGATGAACAGCACGACATTGCCGGCGGTGGAGAGGCCATAGAAGCCGGCCTGGTACTGCTTGTAGATCACCGACGCGATAACGTCGGAGGTGAAGCCGGGGCCGCCCTTGGTCATCGCCCAGATCATGTCGAAGGAGCGCAAGCCCCCGATGAAGCTGAGGATGATCACGGTCGCGGTGGCCGGGTGGACCAGCGGCAGGGTCACGGTCCAGAAGCGCTGCCACGGAGTGGCGCCGTCGATTTTGGCGGCTTCGTAATATTCGAGCGGGATCGAGACGATGCCGGCGATGTAGATCACCGTGGCGAGGCCGACACCCTTCCACACATCAACCAGTGCAACCGAGTAGAGCGCGAAGCGCGGATCGGTGAGCCAGCCCGGCCCCTTGATGCCGATCGAAGCCAGCGTCTCGTTGATCAGCCCCTGGGTCGGATGCATCATGGCCGTGAAGGTGATGCCGACGCCGACGGTCGAGACCAGCACCGGAAAGAACACCACGGCGCGCAGGTACCCGCGGCCGAAAATGTCGGAGGTGAGCAGCAGCGCCAGCAGCATGCCGAGCACCACCTTGAGCCCCGAGGTGACGACGCCGTAGATCAGCGTGTTGACGAGGCCCTGGAACAGGAACGGCTCGCGGAAGAATTGGGCGAAATTCTCGAGCCCGATAAAGTCGGCCTTTTGCAGGGTCCACCGGGTCAGGCTGAAGAACAGCGAGGCGAAGGTGGGCAGCATGAACAGTACGGCAAAGATGATGGCCGCCGGAAGGTAGAACCAGCTCGGATAGAGCCCCGCCGTGCGCGACTTTCGGCGCGGGTTTGCAATGGGCACCGAGCCCTCAGCGACCGCAACTGCCATACCTGTCCTCCTCCAAGTCCAAGGTGTTGGCGTCCGACCGGTGAGGCCGGACGCCGAGTTTCACACGCAGATGGCGCTATTACCAGCCGGGCAGGCCGAGCTGCTGGGCCTGCTTCTTGACGTCTTCGTCATAGAGCGCGGCGCCGTCAGCGGCCGAACGGATGCCCGAACCGACTTCCACAGTGATCTGCTCGAGCGCCGGGCCCTTGATCGGCGACAGGTACTCGAGGGCAGGGGCGCTGTGGCCACCTTCCTGGAAGTAGGGCAGCAAGTCGGAGACCACCGGCGGCACGTCTGCCGGCAGGGTGCAGCCCTTCACCAGGTAGGGACCGGTCGCGCCGGCCGACTGGGTCTGGATGTCACAGCCCTCGATCGAGGCGACGAAGGCGACGAACGCCTTGGCCTCTGCCGGGTGCTTCGAGGTCTTGGGGATGTAGAGGCCGGCCGGCATCCAGGTGGTTAGGCCATTGCTGGCCGCGTCGTCGCCGGGAATGGCGAAGAAGCCGACATCATTGATGTGCTCGGGCGCCAGTTCCTTGATGTTGGAGACGGCGAACGACAGCATAGGGTAGTGCGCGCCTTCACCGGTGGCGATCTTGGTGACGCCGTCGGGGAAGGTGGCCGCGGCGAAGTCCTCGTTGAGGTAGCCGGCCTTGAACACCTCTTCCTGGCGCTCAAAACCCTTCATGGCGGCAGGCGTCGAGGCGTACTTGGCCTTGCCGGCGGTATAGTCGGCGGCGAAGGTCGGAACCGCTGCCTGCACGTTGTAGAAGTCGCCGAGGACGAACAGTTGGGATGTCCAGGTCTCGCCGAACGTCTGGATCACCGCGGTCTTGCCGGCCGCCTTGATCTTTTCGTTGTTGGCCATGAACTCCGCCCATGACTTCGGCACGGAGAGGCCCAGCTCCTTGTAGATCGGGATGTTGTAGAGCATGCCGCCGCCCATCGCGGTGCCGATCGGTGCGCCATAGACGCGGCCATCGGTACCGGTGACGGTGGCCTTGAAGCTGTCGATCACGTTGGCCTGGAACGGCTCGTCGGTGACATCGACGAGGTTCTGCACCGGGTTGATTGCCTGGAACAGCGAGCCGGCATTGTAGAGAAACACGTCGCTCATCTCGCCGGTGGCGAGACGGGTCTTGATCAGGTTGTCGCCATCGGCGCCGCCCGGACGGCTCTCGGTCTCGATGTCGATATTGGGGTTCTTGGCCTCGAAGGCGGCGGCGAGCGCCTCGGCCATGGCGACCGTCGACGGCGCATTGTCGAACAGGAAGGTCAGCTTGACCTTGTCCTGGGCGCTCGCGGCGCCCGCCATGATCACGACGATGCCGGTGGTCGCCAGCGCCGCACGCGTCAGTTTGCGCATCAGCATTGATAGTTCCTCCCTTGTGGCCGCCATGGTCCTCCGGCGGCCGGTTGCAGTTTTCCTCTGTCCCTCGGGCTCCTCCGCCGTCAGGGCTTGCTGATCCGGAACGTCACCTTGTGCTTTCCGGGCGCCAGCAGGCTGCGCGCTTTTCCGTCCGTGCCACGCTCGCTGACGGCGATGCCGTCGACGCTGGCGTCGGTGTAGTCGGCGGCGAGGACGAGCGTGCCGCTCGCGCCCTCGGGCACCGTGAGATTGTAGGTCACCTTGCCGCCATCGACCTTCCAGCCCGCCTCGATCCGGCCGGCGGCCGAGTCATGGTTGGCGGCGACCGGCGACAGCGCCGGGATGATCGTCGGCTCGAAGAAGATGTGCTTGAACGCCGGCAGGGCCGGATCGGGGCGGAAGCCCGCGACGCCTTCGAGCAGCCACTGGCACACTGCGCCATAGGCATAGTGGTTGTAGCTGTTCATCTGCGGGTCGAACGCCACGCCATCCTCGTTGAGGGCGTTCCATCGCTCCCAGATCGTCGTGGCGCCCATCTTCACCTGGAACAGCCAGCCGGGCAGTCCTTCCTGCAGGAACACCGAGCCGGCGAGCTCGGCCTCGCCGATCTTCACCAGCGCCGGCAGCAGCGCCGGAGTGCCGATGAAGCCGGTGCCGATGCGGCCATGGGCGCGCGCCACCGTCTCCTTGAAGTAGCCCTTGGCCGCCTCGTAGTGCTCGGGCGGGATCAGGTCCCACAAAAAGCCCAGCGCATAGGAGGTCTGGTCGTTGTAGCCGATACGGCCGGCGGCGGTCATGAACTCGCGCTGGAAGGCCTTCTTCACTTCCGCGGCGCGGTCGTTGAGGCGCTTCGCCTGTGCCTGGTCGCCGACCACTTCGGCCGCTTTGGCGGCGAGGTGCGAGGAAATGTAGAGGTAGATCGTCGCCGCGGCGTCGTCGCCGATGGTCGGGTAGGGCTTGGCGAAATCCCCCTGCGGCTGCAGCCAGTCGCCGAAGGTGAAGCCGCGCCCGCCCCAGCCGGCCGGCGGGCGGACGATCGGGCCATCGCTGATCGACCAGACGAAGTCGTTCCACTTGACCATCGCCGGCAGCGCTTCCTCGAGGATCGCGCGGTCGCCATAGTGGTTGTAGAGCGTCCACGGGATGACGGCGATCGCATCGCCCCAGCCGGTCGAGCCATAAAAGCCCGGCACCACGTCCTCATGGTTGCGCGTCGGATCCGGCACCACATGCGGGATGGCACCATCCGGCCGCTGGTCGGCGATCAGATCGCGGACATACTTCACCAGCATGCCGTGGCTTTCGTGTAGGTAGCAGGCGGTGGGGGCGAACACCTGCGCATCGCCGGTCCAGCCCAGCCGCTCATCGCGCTGCGGGCAATCGGTCGGCACCTCGATGAAGTTGGAGCGCTGCGACCAGACGGTGTTCTCGACCAGCCGGTTGACCAGCGGATTGGCCGAGCTGAAATTCGCCGTGCGGGTGACCGCCGAGCTGATCGGGACCATCTCGATCTTAGTGATCGTCGCCTTGCCCTCGATGGCGACGCGGGCGAAGCGGAAGCCGAAGAAGCTGAAAGTCGGACGATAGCTTTCCGGCGCGCCGCCTTTCAGCACGTATTCGACGCGAGCCTCGGCCGAGCGCATGCTTTCGCGATCGAACTCGCCGAGGTGGTTGGTGAGTTCGGCATGCTCGACGATGACCTTGGCGCCGGCCTCGCCCTCGACGGTGAAGGCGACATAGCCACCGGCGTTCTGGCCGAAATCGTAGACCATGCGCCCCTGAGCATCGGCAAAGGATTTGACCACCGGCAGGGCCGGCAGTTCGTGCACGCCGGCCGTCTCGGCCGGCAGCAGCGTCGACTTGTCGAACCCGCCGAGCACGCTGGCGCCACCGCTCACCGGTGCATTCTCGGCCCGGGCGTCATAATTCTCGCCATAGTAGATGCCGGACTTCATCACCGGTGCGAGGCCGCTCTGCCAGGTGCCGTCGGTGCCGACGATGAGCTCGCCATTGGCGCCGCGCAGTTCGGCGATGGCGCCGATCTTGTCGCCCCAGGTGTTGAACAGCTGGTTGCGCGGCCACATCATCCGCGAGCGGTACCAACCGTCGCCCAGCCAGATGTCGATGGTGTTGTCGCCGTCCTTGAGCAGGGCGCTGACATCGTAAGTCTGGAAGCTGAGGCGGTCCCAGTAGCTGGTCCAGCCCGGGGTCAGCAGGTCGTCGCCGACGCGCTTGCCGTTGATGAACGCACGGTAGAGGCCGAGAGCGCTGATCCTGAGGGTTGCGGCCCCGCCGCGGGAGGAGAGGTTGAAAGTCTTGCGCAGGAACGACGACTGGGTGCCGACGCCCTGATCGACGCTTGGGTGGATCATTTCGGCGACCCAGGCACCATGACTGGATACGGCTTCACCTGCCCGGATGAGCATCGTCTCGTTCACTTTTGCATCCTCCCAAGGACCTGTTGCGGTCCACCCGGCGCGTCTGGCTGCCGATCAACGTGTGACGTTCTACGTATACCGTTCTACACGACCAGTTCAAGCAGAATTCGCGCAAGAACCGCCAAATCGGCGCATAGGCCGCCAAATGCCCTCAAGAACCGCCAAAATCGCTCACGTTGTGTTGTGGAAAGCGGGTTGCTAGAAGGGGTGCGGTTCGGGGGAAACAGTGGCGCCAACAACGAAAACCGGCCGGGTCACCATCAAGACGGTTGCCGCCGATGCCGGGGTATCGGTGGCGGCAGTCTCGAAAGTGCTGCGCGACGCCTATGGCGTGAGCGATGCCCTGCGCGCCCGGGTGCAGGCTTCGATGGAGAAGCTGAACTACCGGCCGCATGCCGGCGCGCGCGCCATGCGCGGGCGCACCTATACGCTCGGCATCCTGTTGCCGGACATGCGCAACCCGTTCTTCGCCGACATCCTCGCCGGGGTCAACGAGGCGCTGGATCGGACCCAGTACCAGACAATGATCGGCGTGAGCCGGTCGGCGGAGACCATCGAGATGTCGCTGATCGACTCGATGATCGATCGGCAGATGGACGGCCTGATCATGATCGGTCCCCGCATGCCGCCCGAAACGGCGGAAGCAGTGTCGACGCGCATCCCGACGGCGGTGGTCGGCTACCACGTGCCGGAACTGGCGACGCTCGACACGGCGAATAACGATGACGTTGCCGGCGCCGCCCAGGTCGTGCGCCACCTCGCGGCCAACGGCTATCGCAGGATCACCATGGTGACGCTGGCCGTCCCCACCAAGAACGTCGTGGTCACGGTGCAGCGTGAGCGCGGCTATCGCGAAGCGATGAAGGAACGCGGACTGGCGCAGCACATCAATATCGTGCCGGCTGATCAGACGGCGCGTGAGGTGCAGACGGTGGTCCGGCACCTGCTCGAATCCCGGCATCGGCCGGAGGCGCTGTTCTGCTGGACCGACATGGTGGCGCTGCATGCGCTGAGCGTCGCCAAGGACCTCGGCCTCTCGGTGCCTGGCGACCTCGCCATCGTCGGCTACGACAACACCATCTATTGCGACCTGGCGCAGAACAGCCTGACCAGCGTCGATCAGTCCGGCCAGGTGCTGGGGCTGCAGGCGGCGCGCCTGTTGATCGAGCGGATCGACGGCCGCCAGCAGGGCGACCATTTCGTCGTCACGCCGCGGCTGGTGGTGCGCGGCAGTTCGCGGCCCCGCCCTTCGTAGTGCTTTTCTTTAGCTACCATTCCAGTCAAACATTGCCCGCCAACAAAACCAGATAGAGATCATGCCCTTTTTCGACCTGCCGCAGTCACAGCTCGATAGCTACCGTTCGAGCGCCGTCGCTCCCGCCGATTTCGACAGCTTCTGGGCCGAGACGCTTGAGCAATCGCGAGCCAAACCGCTTGAGGCAGTGTTCGAGCCCGTCGATACCGGGCTGAAACTGTTCGACGTCGCCGACGTCACCTTCTCGGGCTTTGGCGGTGACAGAGTGCGCGGGTGGTACATCAAGCCGGCAGGCGTCGCGCCGCGCGGCACTGTGGTGAAATTCATCGGCTATGGCGGTGGTCGCGGTCTGCCCCAGGAGCACCTATTGTGGCCGGCCACCGGCCGCGCTGTGCTGGTGATGGATACGCGCGGGCAGGGCAGTTCGTGGTCGCGCGGCGATACCCCGGATCCGGCCGGCTCGTTCCCGGCGCACCCGGGCTTCATGACCCGCGGCATCAACGCCCCCCACGACTACTACTATCGCCGCGTCTACACCGACGGCGTGCGTGCCGTCGAAACCGTGCTCGGCCGCGCCGAGACCGATCCGTCCAAGCTCGCGGTCGTCGGCGGCAGCCAGGGCGGCGGCATTTCGATCGCCGTCGCCGGGCTCGAGCCCAGGGTGAAGGCGGCGATGCCGGACGTGCCGTTCCTGTGCGATTTCCCGCGCGCCGTCGGCCTCACCACCCGTGACCCCTACGGCGAAATCGTCCGCTTTCTCGCCACGCATCGCGAGAAGGCGGCCGCCGCCTACAGCACCATCAACTACTTCGACGGCGTGCATTTCTCGGCGCGCTCCAAGGCGGCGGCGCTGTTCTCGGTGGCGTTGATGGACGATGTCTGCCCGCCCTCGACCGTCTATGGCGCCTACAACGCCTGGGCCGGTCCGAAGACCATCGAGAGCTACACCTTCAACAACCACGAAGGCGGCGGTACCTGGCAGGAGCGGCGGCAGGTCGCCTGGCTCGACGAGACCCTGCCGTGACCGCCCTGACGCTCGACTACGCCGACCGGGACGGAGCCATCGCCCGTCGCCGGTGGGCGCTGTCGCGCGTGCTGATCTACGCAGTGCTGGCGCTGTTCGGGCTGATCTATGCACTGCCGGCGCTGCTGGTGCTGTCCAATTCGTTCCGCGACGGCGAGGAAGTGTTCCGCAACGGCATCATCGCGATTCCGGAGAGCTTCTCGTTCGACAACTACCTGCGCGCCTGGAACGACGCCTGTGTCAGCGGCATGTGCCGGGGGCTCGGGCCGAACTTCCTCAACTCGCTGATCATCACCGTGCCGGCGACCATCGCCACCGCCATCATCGGGGCGCTGAACGGCTACGTGCTGAGCAAGTGGAAGTTCCCCGGCTCCGAGTTCATTTTCGTGATGATCTTTCTCGGCATCTTCCTGCCGAGCCAGATCGCGCTTTTGCCCTGGGCCTGGATCATCGGGCAACTCGGCCTGCAGAACAATGTGCTGGGCCTGCTGCTCATCCACACGGTGATGGGCATTTCGTTCGCCACCCTGTTCTTCCGCAACTTCTATGCCAGCGTTCCCAACGAGATCGTCAAGGCGGCGCAGGTCGACGGCGCCGGGTTCTGGCGCATCTTCGTGCGCGTCATGCTGCCGCTCTCGGGACCGATCATTGCGGTGACGGTGATCTGGCAGTTCACCCAGATCTGGAACGAATACCTCTACGGCATGGTGTTCACTTCGGGAACGCAACAGCCGATCACCGTGGCGATCATGGGAGTGCGCGCCGGCGGCTCGGCCGCGACGGTGATGATGGCGATCGTGCCGCCGCTGCTGGTGTATCTGATCGGCGGCAAGTATTTTGTCCGCGGACTCACCCAAGGGGCACTGAAGTAGGCATGACGACCAGGAACTACGTGATCGACGAGATGATCTCGGCCAAGGCGATCGCGGCTCGGGTAGAGGCGCTCGCCAAGGAGATCTCGAACCACTATGCCGGCACCGACAAGCTGGTGGTAGTGGGGTTGCTGCGCGGCTCGTTCATCTTCATTGCCGACCTGGTGCGTGAGCTCGACCTGCCGGTGGAAGTCGATTTCCTCGAGGTCTCGAGCTACGGCAACTCCACGGAGTCGAGCCGCGAGGTGCGCATCCTCAAGGATCTGCGCGGCGAGATCGAAGGCCGCGACGTGCTAGTGGTCGAGGACATCGTCGACACCGGCTACACGCTCAAGCACGTGCTGGAAATCCTCGCGACCCGCCACCCCAAGCGCATCGAAGTCTGCGCGTTGCTCGACAAGCCGTCGCGGCGCGAAACCAGTGTCAAGGCGCGCTGGATCGGCTTCGAGATCCCCGACAAGTTCGTCGTCGGTTACGGGATCGACTACGCGCAGCGCAACCGCAACCTCGATCACATCGGTGCCGTACGGTTCACCGACTGAGGGAAGGCTGGGGAAGGCCGAGGGCGGCGGAGGAGGGGACATGGATCGCACGCTGCTCACGGCGGTGGTCGACCGCATCATGCCGGCCGACCGGGATGGCGGGGCCGTTGCCTTCGGCGCGCTCGATTACCTCGATCGCATCCTTCCCGCCCAGCCGAAGCTGGGCGCCGCCATCGCTGCCGGCCTCGCGCGGCTGCCTGCCGATTTCGCCGCTCTCCCCGAGGCCGAGCGGGATGCGACGCTCGCCGGCCTCGATGATGCCGGCTGGTTCCGCGAACTCTGCGAACTGGTAGCCGAGGGTGTCTATGCCGATCCCGGCAACGGCGGCAACCCGGACGCCCTGTCGTGGCGGATGGTTGGCTACGAGCACGGGCTGCCGGAGGGACCGACCGGTCCCGCCGGGCGCGACGGTCAGGCGCCACAGCCGTTCTCCGGCACGCTCGACTATGATGTGATCATCGTGGGAGCTGGCGCCGGTGGTGGCGTGGCCGCCGGTGTGCTCGCCGAGGCCGGCAAGCACGTGCTGCTGCTCGAGCGCGGGCTTGAACGCGTCTATGCCGATAGCGGCCATCGCGATCACCTGCGCAATCACCGTCTGGCGCTTTACGGCCACAACACCGGTCCAGACCTCGACGGCAACCCGCGGGTGCTGGCGGGGCCGGATGGTGTCGAGCGAGTGCTCCGCCCGCACGAGAACGGCTATCAGAACCTTGCCGCCGCCGTGGGCAGCGGCACACTGGTCTATGGCGCCCAGGCCTGGCGCTTCCATCGGGCCGACTTCCGCATGGCGAGCCTCTACGGGGTTCCGGAGGGCTCATCCCTCATCGATTGGCCGATCGGTTACGATGATCTCGCGCCCTGGTACGAACGCGCCGAGTGGGAGATCGGCGTCTCCGGCGAGGGCGCCGCCCATAGTCACGAAGGCCTGCGCACTCGCGACTATCCGATGCCGCCGCTACCGGACAGTCCGGCCCGCTCGGTGCTGAGGCGCGGCGCCGCCGCCCTCGGCATCACCACGACCCGCCCGCCGCTTGCCATCAACAGCCAGCCGCGCCACGGCCGCGACGGCTGCATCGGCTGCGGCAGCTGCGTCGGCTTCCCGTGTCCGAGCGACGCCAAGAACGGCACCCAGAACACCATGATCAGGAGAGCGCTCGCCACTGGCCGCTGCCATCTGGTCACCGGCGCCATGGTACTGCGCGTGGACACCGACGGCGCCGGGGTCGTCACCGGTGTTCGCTTCGCTGACAGCACCGGCGCGGAGCATTCCGTGCGAGGCAAGGTAGTAGTGCTGGCCGGCGGCGCGATCGAGACCGCGCGCCTGCTGCTCAACTCGCCCTCGGCGCGCGAACCGGATGGTCTGGGCAACAAGCACGACCTCGTCGGCCGGAACCTGCAGGGGCACGTCTATGCCGTCGCCTACGGTCAGTTCGACGAGACGGTGCATGCCTCGCGCGGGCCGGGCGTGAGCATCGCCACCACCGCCTACAATCACGGCAACCCCGGCATCGTTGGCGGCGGCATGCTGGCCGACGATTTCGTCCAGCCGCCGATCATCTTCTGGAAGAACGTACTGCCGCCAGGGCAGCGGCGCTGGGGGCAGGGCGCCAAGGATTTCATGCGCGATCAGTTTCACCGCGTGTTGCGCGTCGCGGGGCCGGTGCACGAGATCCCCAATGCCGAGGCACGGGTGCGGGTCGCTCCCGGGGTACGGGACAAATGGGGGCTGCCGGTCGCGATGCTGTCAGGCGCGGTGCACGCCGAAACCATCCGGACGGCCCATTACATGCACGGCAAGGCGCTCGGCTGGCTTCGCGCTTCCGGGGCGCTTGCTACCTGGGGCATCGCACCCAATCCCGGACTATCGGGTGGCCAGCATCAGGCCGGCACCTGCCGTATGGGCACCGATCCATCCAACTCGGTGACCGACGCCTTCGGTCGCGTCTGGGGACACGACAACCTGTTCGTCTCGGACGGCGGCCTGCACCCGACCAATGGCGGCTTCAACCCGGTGCTGACCATCATGGCGCTGGCCTTCCGCAATGCCGAACATCTGGCCAGTTCAATGTAGCCGGTCCGGATCGCTCCGGACCGGCTGGACGTCGCTCACCGGCAAACGTAGCGACGTCCGTTGCTGGCCCGATAAGTACCGGTTTCCGGGTCGAAGCTGCGGTACTTGCGACTGCAGTAATCGAGCCAGCGTTCGTATTCGATATCGTAGCGATCGCGCCTGCTGCGTTCCTGCTCGGCCGAGCCGGCGATGATGGCGCCGAGGGTGAGGCCGATAATGCCCGCGCCGATCGCCGCGCCGATATCGTCGTCGTTCTTCTTCTTGTCCGGGCGGCCGCCCCAATGGTCGCGCTCGCACCGCTCACGCTCGCGCCGGTTGTCGATGGCGCTGCAATTGGCCCAGCGCTGGTCTTCGGCCTGGGCGAGATGGATACGGCTGACGGCCGGCGACTGCGCCAGGGCGGGCGAAATCGCGGGTAGGGCAATTGAGGCCGCCATCATGACGGCAGTCAGGGTTCTGGCGATGGCCATTTCAAGATTCCTCGGGGGGATAGGGAGTGGGCGGCTCGGGTGGCCGCGAGCCGCCCTGGGGACCGACGGAATGGGTGACAGATCCGTCGATCCCCATGTCGTCGATCAGAAGCGGAAGTTGAGGCCCGCCTTGACCGCATGACTGGTCAGGTCGTCGGTGCGGTGGATGTTGCCGGTAAGGGTCGAGTCGACGTCGTTGAAGCGCGTCTGGGTGTACTCGACCCGCGCCGACAGGCCGTTGCCAAAGCTCTGCTCGAGTCCGGCGCCCCACAGCAGGCCGCCGACCCACTTGTCGTCGGAGATGACGTTGTTGCCGGCATCGAGCCGCGCCACCGAATAGCCGGCAGTGCCGTAGACCAGCGTGCCGCCCAGGGCGAGACCTCCGCGGACCTTGGCGGCGCCGCTCCAGTTCTGCTCGAGCTCGCCGCTGCCGACGCCGTGGACGATGCCGCGGGCATAGCTGCCCTCGAGTTCGGCGCCGATCACCGCCGGGCCAAGCTGCATGGTGTAGCCGGCCTGCACGCCGCCCAACAGGCTCGAGTCCTTGAAGATGTTGATGTCGGATGCCTTGGGCGCGAGACCGCCATGGATACCGGCGTAAAAGCCGGTCCATTCCGAGGCCGGCGCCGGTGCGAAGGGCTCGCTCCAGCGGCTGTCCTGCGCGTCGGCCGCAGTCGCCGGCAGGACGCCAAGCAGCAGGATGGCAACGAGGCCAGGGGTAGAAAGCTTCGAGAACATGGGAACTCCGCGAACAACGGGCCCCGCAACCAGGGAGGTGGCTGCCGGGCAGTGAGGATGCGCCGGCATGCACCTTGCAACCGGACTGCAGAGGTCATTCGGTGACCTCGCGGTCATTCACTGACCGCGTTCGCCATTTTCAACGTTGGGATTGCGCGAGCATTGCGCGGCGGCGAAATCGCTACGGCGCGGCTGCGACGGGCAGTTCGACGCGGAAACACACGCCGCCGAGATGGCTCGGCAGTACCGAGATGTTGCCGCTATGCTGGCGCACCACTTCGCGCACCAGGTTCAGCCCGAGCCCAGCGCCGCGGTCGAGCGGGCGGATGCGGTAGAAGGGCTCGAAGATCTTCTCGCGATGTTCCGGCCCAATGCCCGGTCCGCTGTCATGCACCTCGAAAGTGCCGTTGCCGGCGATCTCGATCTCGATGGTTCCGTTGTTGCCGCCGTGCACCACCGCATTCTGCGTCAGGTTCGCCAGCAACCGCTCGATGGCGCCGCGATCGCCCAGCACCCAGGCCGAAGGGGCGGGTGCCCTGAGCGAGATGTCGTAACCGGCGGAGATGGCTAGCGGTGCATGATCGGCGACCACGCGCTCGGCCAGCGGCACCAGGTCGATCGGCTGGAAGTCGATCTGCGATTGCGCCAGCCGCTGCAGGTCGAGCAACTGCTCGGCCATGGCCGCCAGTCTCGCCGTGTCGGTGAGCAACCGGGTTCGCTCCGGGCCGGTGTCGAGATTCTCCACCCGGGTCTGCAGAATGGCGATCGGCGTCTTCAACTCATGCGCAGCGTCGGCGAGGAAGCGGCGATGCCGTTCATAGCCTTCGTCGAGGCGAGTCAAGGCTTCGTTCATCGCCGTCACCAGGCCGCGGACCTCGTAGGGCACCTTGTCGAGCGGCAGGCGTGTGCCGTGCTTGTCGAAGTTGATGCTGCGAGCCTGCTCCTCGGCGGCGTCCAGGCCGCGCATCACCTTGCGGACGATCAACGGGATGGCGATCACCGTCGCGATGATCAGCATCAGCAGCAACGGCAGGATGAAGATGTTGCCGACCAGGATCGCAGCGAAGATCGTGCTGACAAAGCCGCCGCCGCCCGCCAGCACGTAGAGTTTGCCAATCGGTGTATCGTCGCCGTGGAATGAGGCGGCGAGGTCGTTCTCTGCGCCGGAGTCGCGAATATCGACGAACCACAGCCGGTTCAGGCTCGATGCCATCTCGCTATATGCGGCCGGCACCGGACCATCCTCGAATGAGCGCCCCTGGTCATCCGTGACAATCATCCAGACCGTGGGGGACTCGGCGCGATAGCGCTCGAGCTCCGCATTGGGGCCGAGCACCAGTTCGCCATTGGGTCCGCGCTGCATGGCGGCGGCGACCGCCTCGGCAAGCGAGCTGTCGACGATCCGCTCACCCGGATTGAGCTGCATGATGAGGATGGTGAGGAGGGCGGAAGCCAGCGACAGCGTGACGGTCTGCAGCAGCACCAGACGCCAGGCCAGGCGTCGGCGCAGCGAGTGGGGACGCCAGAACTTCATGCTACCGCCTTGATCAGGTAGCCGACACCGCGGATGCCGTGGATCTCGACCCCCGCCTTGGCGTCCGCGAGCTTGCGCCTGAGCCGCGAGATATGGGCATCGAGCGAGTTCGACTGGATCTCGTCACCGTAGCCATAGACCGCGTCTTCGAGTGAGGCGCGCAGCACCGTGCGCCCGGCGCGTCGCAGCAGGCATTCGAGCACCAGCAGTTCGCGCCGCGGCAGCTCGATGGAGGTCTCGCCGATCCGCGCCTCGCGACTATCGAGATCGAATGACAGCGCGCCCAATTGCACCGACGCCGGCGCAACCTGGACCGGTCGCCGCAACACGGCGCGCAGCCGCGCCAGCAGTTCCTCCACCGCAAACGGTTTCGGTAAATAGTCGTCGGCGCCCGTATCGAGCCCTTCGATCTTGTCGGCGATCGAGCCGCGGGCCGAGATGATGATCACCGGCACGCCAGCGTGGCGCTTGCGCAGCAGCGGCACCAGATCGATGCCATCGCCGTACGGGAGCTTCCGATCCAGCAGCACCGCGTCGTGTGCATGGCTGAGGATCGCTTCCTCGGCGATGACCTTGGTGCGCGCATGGTCGACGACCATGTCATAGCGCAGCAATACGGCGCTCAGCGCCGCGGCCATCTCCGGCTCGTCTTCGACAAGTAGCAGTCGCATCCAGGAATCCCCGCGCCACGATCTGCCATATGCAGCGTGCATTGCGCCAGGATTGCGCCGGAGCTGGCCGGGGCGGGGGCAGCCGAGTTGTCCCCCGGGGGGGTGACTAACCTACTAGTTATTCGAGCCATTTTCGGGCTGCGTTTGGCCGTTTCGACGCTCGCAGACTCTGTTACTGTCGTTGCGGGAGCGCTCGGAGGTTCCGGAGCTTTCCCGCGAAAAAGTGGAGAAGCATGATGGCCGAGACACAGACTTCTACGCCTTCCGATCTTCCCGCCGGACTGCGCGCCATGCTTGGCGACAACTGGTGGCTGCTGCTGTTGCGCGGCATTGCCGCCATCGCCTTCGGCGTGCTGGCCATCTTCTGGCCCGCCATCACGCTTATCTCGCTGACCCTGCTATGGGGCGCCTACACGCTCATCGACGGCGTCTTCGCCCTGTGGGCCGCGATCTCAGGCCGCGCCAACTCCCCGGCCATGGGGCCGCGCTGGTGGATGGCGATCAGCGGCGTCGTCAGCATTCTCGCCGGTCTTGCTGCCTTCTTCTGGCCTGGCATGACCGCGTTCATCCTTCTCATCTTTATCGGAGTGTGGGCGATCATCATTGGCGTGCTGACCATCTGGGGCGCTATCCAGGCCCGCAAGGAGATAGAAGGCGAGTGGGTGCTCGGCCTGTTCGGCGCGCTCAGCATCCTGTTCGGCCTGCTGCTGCTGTTCCAGCCGGGGGCAGGGGCGCTGTCGCTGATCTGGACGATCGCCGGCTACTCGATCTTTGCCGGCGTGCTGCTGATCATGCTGGCCTTCCGGGCGCGCAAGTTCAAACGCCCGGCCTGACTGGAACCACGCCGCGTAAGCCACGTTGGAAGGGCACGGTGAAAGCGCCCTCAAGAACGCGAAGCCATTGATCAATGCCCCGGATCGTTGCGCGACCGGGGCATTTTCTTGTGCGACGGTCGGAGGGGCAGGGCGCAGATGACGGGCGTTCCGAGCTGTCGTCGAAACGCCCGCCAACCCCGTCAGTGTGTGGACGCAAGATCAGGGCGGCGGCCTGATAGCGGATCGTTCCTGCAATTTCGCTGACAAAGCCGGGACAGGTGCCGTGCGGCTGCCGAGGGTAGCCCGGCGATGCTGTCCTGCAAGATCCACGCGATCGTGCCGCTACGGCTGGACAGGTCCCTGGCCGGCGCCGGTCTTGGCGATGAGCGTAGCGATCGCGTCGAGGTCTTCGCCGTCGAGCTCGATCGTCGCCGCGTCGATCCAGCCGTCGACCTGCGCCGGTGAGCGGGCGCCGACAATAGCAGCGCTGAGCCCCGGCCAGGCCAGCACCCAGGTGAGGGCGATCGTCGAGATCGAGGTGCCGTGCTTGTCGGCAACCGGCTTCAATGCCGTCGCGAGGGCAAGGTTGCGATCGAGCCGCTCGCCGCTGAACTCGGGGTTGGTTTTCCGCCAGTCATTGTCGGCAAGTGTCGCGGCGCGCTCCCGGGTGAAGCTGCCGGTGAGCAGACCCGCCTGCATCGGGCTGTAGCAGATGACGCCCGTGCCATGGGCCGCGCACCAGGGCAGGATTTCCTCCGCTGTCTCACGCTTGATCATCGAGAACGGCGGCTGCAGCGTTTCCACGTGGCCCATCGCCTCGGCGCGCGCCAGCTGCTCGGCATTGTGGTTGGACAACCCGATATGCCGGACCTTGCCCTCGGCCTTCAGCTCAAGCATCGTCGCCCAATAGTCCTCGAGCGGCACGTCGTCGGCCGGCCAGTGCACCTGGTAGAGGTCGATCGCCTCGACCTGCAGGCGGCGGAGGGAGTTCTCGAGCTCGTTGCGCAGGCTCTCCCGGTTGGCAAGGCGACGCGGGTTCTGCCCGCTGGCGTCGCGGATCACCCCACCCTTGGTGAAGACGAACGGCCGCCGGTCGCTCGGCAGCGCCTTGAGCGTCTTGCCGATCACTTCTTCGGAGTGCCCGACGCCATAGGCCGCCGCGGTATCAATCCAGTTGATGCCCAGGTCGATGGCGTGGCGGATGGCGGCGTCGGAATCGGCGTCGTCCTGCGGTCCCCACATATTGCCGCCCATGGCCCAGGCGCCAACGCCGAGGCGGGTGATTTCCATGCCGGTCTTGCCGAAGGCGCGGGTGGGCAGCGACGTCTTCATCTTCTTCCTCCATCTGCTTGGTAACTGCCATACCAGCATCTCCTCCCGGATCGGACAACCCAGCCTTGCGACCAATGTCCCGATCGCGACCGCATGCGTGGCCGACAATACACATTGTCCCCCCAGATCCCGCTTGCGCCGAACCGTAACGTACGGTACGGTCCGCGCCATTGATATCGGGCGTCGGGTTCGCTGAGTGCGGATCGGGGCCCGCAGGGCCTTGGGTGTCGTGGTGGTTGCCGTTGCCAACAACGAAGAGGTGTTCACGCCGCGCCAGCAGCAAGTGCTGACGGCGGCGCTGGATCTGCTCGTCGAGCAGGGCGACCGGCTGACCATGACCTCGGTGGCGCGCCGCGCCTCGTGCTCCAAGGAGACGCTCTACAAGTGGTTCGGCGACCGTGATGGGCTGCTCACCGCTACGGTGCAGTGGCAGGCGGCCAAGGTGAAGGCGCCGCAGGTCGATCGCTGGCGGCTTGACTCCGCCTCGCTGCGCCAGAGCATCGAACAGTTCGCCCGCGACCTCCTGGGCACCATCGTCGGCGACGTGTCGGTGACCCTCAACCGCCTCGCCATCGGCCATGCCGGCGCCGAGAAGCACGGGCTCGGCGCCATCGTCCTCGAGAACGGTCCGCTCGCCATCCGCAAGCGCCTGAAGCCGGTGCTGGAAGCGGGCAGGGAAGCGCGGCTGTTGCGCTTCGATAGCTCCGAGGAGGCTTATCGCAGCTTCTTCGGTCTGGTGGTGCGCGACGCGCAGATCCGCCTGCTGCTGGGCGAAACCTTCACCCCTACCGAAGCCGAGATCGCACGCGACGCGGCCCGGGCGACGGAACAGTTTCTTGCCATCTACGCGGTTCACCAGACCGCGTGACCTCAATCGGGCGCAACCGCCCAACGCACAAAAGGGAGACTTCCATGCGCGTCTATTACGATCGGGATGCCGATCTCAACATCATCAAATCCAAGAAGGTCGCGATCGTCGGCTATGGCTCGCAGGGCCATGCGCACACGCTGAACCTGCGCGATTCCGGCGTGAAGGACATCGTCGTGGCGCTGCGTCCGAACTCCCCTTCGGCCAAGAAGGCCGAGGGCGAGGGCCTCAAGGTCATGTCCGTCGCCGATGCCGCCAAGTGGGCCGACGTCATCATGATGTTGACCCCTGATGAACTGCAGGCCGACATCTACAAGAAGGACATCGAGCCCAACATTCGTGACGGTGCCGCGATTGCCTTCGCGCACGGCCTCAACGTGCACTTCAACCTGATCGAGCCCAAGAAGACCGTCGACGTGATCATGATCGCGCCGAAGGGCCCGGGCCACACCGTGCGCGGCGAATACCAGAAGGGCGGCGGCGTGCCGTGCCTGATCGCCGTCCATCAGGACGCCTCGGGCAATGCCCAGGACATCGCGCTGGCCTACGCCTCGGGCGTCGGCGGCGGCCGTTCGGGCATCATCGAGACCAACTTCCGCGAGGAATGCGAGACCGATCTGTTCGGTGAGCAGGTCGTGCTCTGCGGCGGCCTGGTCGAACTGATCCGCGCCGGTTTCGAGACGCTGGTGGAAGCCGGCTACGCTCCGGAAATGGCCTATTTCGAGTGCCTGCACGAAGTGAAGCTGATCGTCGACCTGATCTACCAGGGCGGCATCGCCAACATGAACTACTCGATCTCGAACACCGCCGAGTGGGGCGAGTACGTCTCGGGTCCGCGCATCATCACCTCGGAGACCAAGGCCGAGATGAAGCGCGTCCTCAAGGACATCCAGTCCGGCAAGTTCACCTCCGAGTGGATGCAGGAATACAAGGGCGGCGCTTCGCGCTTCAAGGCGACCCGTCGCCTCGCCGACGAGCATCAGATCGAGGAAGTCGGCGAGAAGCTCCGCGGCATGATGCCGTGGATCAAGGCCGGCGCCCTGGTCGACAAGGCCAAGAACTAAGCAATCCAAGTATCCTTCGCAGGATGTATGCGCAGAGGGGCCTCCGGGCCCCTTTGTCGTTTCTGGGTGTTTGACCGAGGAACAGCCCAGCCACGATGTCATCCCTGCGAAAGCAGGGAGCCATTCATCCACTTGCGCTGGGGGCCCCTGCTTTCGCTGGGATGACGGCCGGTGGGGCGGGCAGATAAGCTAGCGACGACGTGCGGCCCTGTTGGATCTACCGGCTGGTGTCCGTGGCCATGCGAATGGCGAGGAAGCCGAGCACCGTGCCCATCAGCCACCGCTGCAGCCGGGCCCAGAACGGGCGGCCGGTGAGGAACAGCGCCACCGTTCCAGCGGTGATGATGAAGATGGCGTTGACCGTCATGCTCACGGCAATCTGCGTCGCGCCCAGTACCAGCGTTTGGCCGAGCACATTGCCGGCCGACTTGTCGATGAACTGCGGCAGCAGCGACAGATAGAGCGCGGCGACCTTGGGGTTCAACAGGCTGGTGAATAGCCCCATCGCGTAGAGCCGCCTCGGCGAATCCGGCGCCAGCGCCCGCAGCTCGAACGGCGAATGCCCACCGGGGCGCAAGGCGTTCCAGGCCAGCCAGCCGAGGTAGAGCGCCCCGGCGATGCGGATCGCGTCATAGGCGAACGGCACCGCGAACAGCAGGGCAGTCAGGCCGAGTGCTGCCGCGAGCATGTAGATGATGAAGCCCGTAGCAACGCCGAGCAGCGAAATCAGCCCGGCGGCACGACCCTGCGCTATCGAGCGCGAGACCAGATAGGCCATGTTCGGGCCGGGTGCGATGACCATGGCGAAGGCGACGCCGGCGAAGGCGAGAAGGGTGGTGAACGAGGGCACGATGAATCCACGATTGGCTATGCACCTCCATGCCACGGCCTATGAACTTGTGCCAGCGCCGCCTACGGCTTGCCATCGCCCTTCCCGATGCGCTCCCGGGTAAGCAGTTCGAGCAGGCCGACCAGCCGGGTGATGTCCTCCTGTCGGAGCAGGTCGATCTTTTCGTGCAGCGCCTCGATATCGAGTTCGGCCCGCAGGTTCACGTCGTAATCGAGTTGCGCCTTCTGGCGGTCGATGTCGGACTGTCGGTTCTGCGCCATCATCAGGATGGGGGCGGTGAAGGCGGCCTGGAAGCTCAGCACCAGGTTGAGCAGGATGAACGGGTAGGGGTCCCAGTGCTGGATCCAGGCGACGACGTTCAACACGATCCACAGCACCAGGATCGCCGACTGCGCCAGGATGAAACGCCACGAGCCGACGATGGCCGCGATGCGGTCGGCCAGATACTCGCCATAGGTGCGCGGCAGCACGATCGGCTTGGCGTGCCTGAGGGTGAAGCGTCGCGCGGCCTCGGCCGTCGGATGGTGGGGTTTTGGATCGCTCATCTGTCGCCTCGTCGGCCAGTTCCGACGACAGGTGTAGCAGTTTTGCCTCGACGCTCCGAGTATCGTGCGGGGGCTGCTGCGGCCGGACGCTTGTGAGCCGGGGCTAGCGCCGCCGTGGCGCAAGACGGCGCTCCAGAAACAAGAAGGGCTCCGGCGGTGTCGCTCGGAGCCCTTCAGTTTGGTATATCGCCTAGTGCGAGGTCACTCATGGCCGCGGGAAGGCGTGCTGTGATGGCGGCCGGCGCGCATTGCGGCGAGGTCGCCACGAGTGAGGCCGATATCACGCAGCAGATGGTCGTCGAACTTCATCAGGTCGGTGAAGACCCGCTTACGCTCTGCACGACGGAACATGGACGTCAGGCTGAAAGCCATTTTGTCATCTCGTCAGTTTGGGTGGTGCCGGGATCGGCGGAGCGGGCTTATGCCCACAAGGCGATGAATGCCTGATGAACCGTTTTGGCCCTGGAGCGCTTTCAGGAAAAGTTGCAGACTTTTCCTCCTCGGACTTGATCCGGGGATCGAAAGCGCGCCAAACCAACCCTAGCGGGGCTTGCGGCCGAACCAGGTCTTCTGCTTCCTGAGGTCTGCGCGCGTCAGCCCGATATCGGCCAGCAGGCGGTCTTCGATCTGCTGGTTGGGCGTACGGGAACGCAGTTGGTCGGATAGCAGCAGCAGCTCGGGGATCATGGTTCGATTTCCTTGTCTGGGTGCCGGCTCGTCCGGCATTGCGGCGCTCAATGACAAAGGCCGGTTGAACCGGTTCTGAACGAAGGATTCAGGGAGAGACCAATGTCTGAGATCGCGTTGCCGGTATTCCCGGTGGAAGGCGGCTGCGTCTGCGGCGCGGTGCGCTATCGGATCACCGGCGCGCCACTTGCGGTCTACAACTGCCACTGCCGCGACTGCCAGCGCCTGAGCGGCGCCACGCACTCCATGTCGATGCCGATCGCGCGCGAGCGGCTCGAGCATCTGCGCGGCGAACTGGTCGCGTACGACAAGCCGGCCGACAGCGGCCGGACCGTACGGATGCTCGGTTGCGCCAACTGTGGCACCAAGCTCTGGAACGAACCGTTGGCTTCGCCCGCGATGTCCGTGGTCAAGCCCGGTACCCTAGACGATCCCAGCTGGGCCATCCCGATCGGCAACATCTGGATCGCCAGCCGGTTGCCATGGGCAGTGATCGACGAGTTGCAGGTCAACTTCCCTGGCCAGCCCCTCGACCGCCAGCCGCTCTATGACGCCTGGAGCGCGGCGACGGCCTAGCGCATCCGCAGGAGCCAGCCCTGCCGCTCGCGATGCGCATGCAGCAGCAGCGCTGTGAGGAACGATGAGACCCCGAAGATCTCAAGGGTTTCCTCGAGCACGACTATCGCCACGTATTGCGGTGCATTGACGCCACCCGCTTCGAACACCGGACCTCCGAGCATCTCCAGCCCGACGGCCCCAAGAACATACACCGCGCCAGAGGCGAGAAACAAAGCCCGCGAGGCACCCGGCAGCCGGACGATGAACCTCGCCAGCAGAACGGCCACGAACACCAGCACCGGCAGGGCGACCAACACCCAGCCGAAGGCGAAAAATCCGGTCGTGTGAAGTGCGTCCTTCAGCTTGCTGCCGATGGTCTCGTGGATCGTCGCTATTTCATCGACGGACATGAACATGAAGCCAATGGCCAGCACCAACCACCCCATCCACTGCTTGGACCTCGCCGCAATGGCGTGCCATGCCTCAAGAAACAGAAGCACGCTGCACAGCAACAGCTGCATCGATGAGTACCAGGTGGGAATAGTCGCTTCGTCGTCGAGGCGTAGGAGCTTGAGGGAGAAGTCTTGGCTTGGCATGCCCGAGGCGAAGGCAAGAAGCTCCCTGATCACACCGCCTGCAATGATTGCGACGCTGGCGCACCAGATCAACAGAACGGCGCCGTAGAGTGGAATGGCGGTATCTGTAGGTGAGGTCGAGTGTTCGTCCGGTGTTCGCCCTGTGCTTGCTGTGGTCATCACGGCACCAATCCTTTGATAGTCAACGACTACGATGACGGCGGGTGGTGGTCAAATGGCAGGTTTTTTGGTGGCAGGTATTCTGCGTGATGAATGACCTGCGGTTTTGCCTTCTGCCTCAACCCGTCCCTGCTGAGAGCGGCTTGCCGCCACGCCACACCGTTGGCTATACCGCCCGCAACCACAGGGAGCGGACGGCATGGCTACGGCAGACGACATCGCCAAGATCATCGAGCAGGAGCGGGGGCTCGAGTTCAGCGAGTTCAACGAGAACGTAGCGTTCTCGATCGGCGTAAGGGTGCGGGAGCGCGCCTTGCGCGAGAGGCTCGGGCTGGTGGTTGACGTTCGCACCTGGGATCGGCAGATGTTCTACGCCGCCATGCCCGGGACCACAGCCGACAACCCGAACTGGGTGCGCCGCAAGATCAACACCGTGCAGCGCCTGCTCAAGTCGAGCTATCGCGTGGCGCTGGAGCAGAACCGCGAAGATCGGTTGTTCGCTCCGAATCGAGCGCTCGACGGTGCGGACTTCGTCCTCGCCGGCGGCGCTTTTCCGATCCGCATGAAGGGCTTCGGTCCCATCGGCTGTGTCACCATTTCCGGACTGCACGAGCGCGATGACCACCAGGTTGGAGTGGACGCCGTGGCCGAGGAACTCGGGCTCGACAAGGCGGCTTTCGCGCTCGCCAAGATTTAGTTCGAGGCGTCGCGGAGGCGGCTTGACACTGTGGACGGGGCTGCCGCAACTGCTGCCCGGTTGCGGAGCCCGATCATGAAACTCAACTACGTGCTGCTTGATGTCTTCACCACCGAGCGGCTGCAGGGCAATCCCCTGGCCGTCGTGCTCAAGGCCGACGGTTTGCTCGACGATCGGATGCAGGCAATCGCTGCCGAGTTCAATCTGTCCGAGACGGTGTTCATCCAGAAGGCACAGTCCGAGCGCCACGCCGCGGCCGTGCGCATCTTCACTCCGACCGTGGAGCTCCCATTCGCCGGGCACCCGACCGTGGGCGCCGCTGTCGTGCTCGGATTGCAGAATCGCAGTACCGCCGTGCGGCTCGAGGAGAAGGTCGGCGTCATCACCTGCGTGATCGAGCGCGTCGAAAAGGACGTCGGGCTCGCTCGGTTTGCGCTGCCCCGGCTGCCCGAGGAGGTTGGCAAGGCGCCATCCGCAGAAGCCATTGCTGCCACGCTCGGGCTCGACGCTGGCGATATCGGCTGCGGTCCTTACCAGCCGGCGCTGTTCTCGGCCGGTGTGCCGTACTATTTGCTACCGGTCCGCGATGCGGCGGCGCTGAAGCGTGTCCGCCTCGAGCGGCGCGGCTGGGATCAGACCTATCCGGAGGGACGCGGCTCCATCTACGTCTTCACCCAGACGCCGGAAGAACGCGGCAACGACTTCGCGGCGCGCATGTTTTCTCCCGGCATGGGCCACGTAGAGGATCCGGCGACCGGCTCGGCCGCGGCTGCGCTTATCGGCCTGGTGGCGCGCTACGCCGATAATGGCCAGCACGAGTACCGCCTGCGGCAGGGGCACGAGATGGGCCGCCCCAGCCTCATCATGCTGCAATTGCGGAAGGACGAGGACAAGCTCACTCATGGCGGCATCGGCGGTCACGCTGTGATCGTCGGGGAAGGGACGCTCAACCTCGGAGATTAGCGCCTTGCAAATATCAGGTGACAGACTTGCAATTCTGTCAGTCGTTGGCCACATGAGCAGTCTCACCACAAGGAGACTGGTCATGGATCATCGTACGCTTGGAACATCGGGCCCCGTCGTTTCCGCCCTCGGCCTTGGCGCCATGGGGATGTCGGGCGCCTATGGGCCCTCCGATCGCAGCGAGAGCATCGCCACCGTGCATGCCGCGCTCGAGGCCGGCGTCACTCTGCTCGACACCGGCGATTTCTACGGCATGGGCCATAACGAGATGCTGCTCGGCGAGGCGTTGAAGGGCCGGCGCGACAACGCCGTGCTCAGCGTCAAGTTCGGCGCGCAGCGCGGCCCGGACGGGCAGTGGTTCGGCTTCGATGGCCGGCCGTCAGCGGTGAAGACCGCGCTCGCCTACACGCTCGAGCGCCTTGGCGTCGAGCACATCGACATCTACCGGCCGGCGCGGCTCGATCCGAACGTGCCGATCGAGGAGACGGTCGGCGCCATCAAGGACATGATCGACGCTGGCTATGTTCGCCACCTCGGTCTCTCCGAGGTCGGGCCGGAGACGATCCGCCGCGCCAATGCGGTGCACCCGGTGGTCGACCTGCAGATCGAGTACTCGCTGATCTCGCGCAATCTCGAGCGGGCGATCCTGCCGGTGACGCGGGAACTGGGTATCGGCATCACCGCTTATGGCGTGTTGTCGCGCGGCCTGATAAGCGGCCACTGGAGCAAGGATGGTCTCGCGGCCGGCGATTTCCGCGGTCACAGTCCGCGTTTCAGCGCGGAGAATGTCGATCACAACCTGCAACTGGTCGAAAGGCTGCGCGATATCGCAGCCGGCAAGGGCATCAGCGTCGCCCAGTTGGCGATCGCCTGGGTGCTGGCGCAGGGCGGGGACATCGTCCCGGTCATCGGTGCACGCCGCCGGGATCGGTTGACCGAAGCGCTTGGTGCGCTCGATGTGGTGTTGACGGAGGCCGATCTGTCGGCCATCGAAGGAGCGGTGCCACCGAACGCCGCGCGCGGTGAGCGCTACCTGCCGGCGCAGATGGCAATGCTCGACAGCGAGCGAACTGGAGCCTGATGAACGAGGTCTTGACCCGCGAACGCATTCTCGAGGCGGCGGAACAGGTGTTTCGCCGCTTTGGTCCGCATAAGACCACGGTGGTCGATGTGGCGCGGCTGCTCGGGGTCAGCCACGGCAGCGTCTACCGGCATTTCGACAGCAAGATTGCGCTGCGCGACGCGGTGGTCGAGGGCTGGCTGAAGCGCACGTCGGATCCCCTTGCGGCTATCGCGAATTCCAGGGAGGCGCCGGCGAAGCGGCTGCGGCTGTGGTTCAGCACGCTGCTCAAGCTGAAGCGCGAGAAGGTCACGGGCGATCCGGAGCTGTTCTCGGTATCGCGCACCATCTTCGCCGAAGCGAGTGAGGTGGTGGCCCGGCACGTCGACAACCTCGTGGGCCAACTGGAGACCATTCTCAGGGACGGTATCGCGAGCGGCGATTTCCGGCCGGTCGACCCGCATGCCACCGCGCAGGCCATGTTCGACGCCACCGCCCGCTTCCATGACCCCGCCCATGGTGCGGAGTGGAGCGCGCCGGACGTCGACGCCGGTTTCGACCGCGTCTATGCGCTCATCACCGCCGGTATACGGGCATAGGCCCCGCACACCTGCTGCCCTGCGATCGGTATTCACAATTGCACCGCGTCACCCACCGGTGCTAGTGCGGCGCAGCCAACTCAGCTAGCCTTGCCGAGGGCATTTGGAGGGCTAAGCCGTGTACGTTGTCACGCTACTGATCTTCTTCATTCACATCGTCGCTTTCATCGCCGGCGGCGCCAATCTGGTGCTGATGCCGATCGCCGGGGCCAAGCTGCCGACGGCCACGCCGGAGCAGCGCGGCCTCTTGTTCTCGATCATCGAGGGGTTCGCCAAGGTCGGCAAATACGCCTTCGCTACGCTGCTGGTCACCGGCATCCTGACGCTGTGGCTGAAGTGGAACTGGGTCGTCCCCAACGCCTGGTTCTGGGTCAAGATGCTGGGCATCCTCGGGATGATCGTGTTCATCAGCCTCAACGAGGTGAACCGCAAGAAAGCCACCCAGGGCGATGCCGAAGCTGGCAAGCGTTCGAAGATGTTCGGCCAGTTGACCGGCATCGCCTTCCTTATCGTGGTGTTCTCCGCCGTATTCGCCTTCAACTGAGGTTACCTTGGACGTCGCCTTTTCGCTTCTGCTTATCGCGCACCTCGTCGGTCTCATGCTGGTGGCGGCGGCCTTCCTGCCGCTGCTCGGCATGATGGGGCAGGGTGGGGTGGCGCCCCAGACCAATCGGTTGCTCACCCGTTTCGGGCACTACGGCATCATCGTGCTGTTGCTCAGCGGGCCATTGATGATCTGGGTCCGCTACGGCAGCCTCGACGGCGTCAGCCACTGGTTCTGGGCCAAGATGGCGTTCGTCGTGCTCCTGGCCGCCGGCGTTGTCATGTCGGCGGTCTCGGCACGCAAGATGCGCGCCGGCGATTCGTCGGCCACAGCGCGGGTGCGGTTGGGCCGCATCGTCGCCGTCGCGTCGCTACTGGCGATAGTGGTGTTCGCCGTCCTGGCGTTCAACTGATGCCTCGGCTCGATCACATCAATGTCGACGTGTCGGACGGCGCCCGGATGGTGCGGTTCTTCGCTGAGGTGCTTGGCGCTGAGGATGGCTTTCGTCCGCCGTTCGACTTTCCCGGCCATTGGATCTACGTCGACGGTCACCCCGCCATTCACTTGAACCTCACGCCCAGAGAGCGCGATTTCCCGCGCGGCATGGTCAATCACGTGGCCTTCGGGGTCTACGAGTTCGAGCCGACCAGAGCGCGCATTGAGGCGGCCGGGTGGCCATACCGGGTTGCCAGCATCCCCGGTTCCGAGATCGGGCAGTTCTTCGTCGATGGTCCGGAAGGGCTGCTGCTCGAGGTGCAGTTTCGCCGTGAGCGGCCGGCGGGCGGATAGGGCCGCTTCATCTTCCGTTAGCCGCTGCTGCGCAAAGGCTTGCGCGAGCGCGGGAATTCGCGCAGTATTTGCTTCGTAGCTAGTTTTGGTCTGACGAATGCAGCGCAACCGCGCCATTGCCATAGCCGCCGCCCAGCAGAAGGCTCGTGAGAGCCGGCTGATGATTGCGGCCGCTCTGCTGCTGCTTCCGGCCGCCCTGCTTCTCCTTCTTATCAGCCCCTGATAACCGACAGCTCGGCTAGCGAGCGGGTGGTCAGGGGAGCGCGCAGAATCACCGAACAACGATTTGTCCGGTCGCGACGGTTTTCGAACCCCGACCGTTTGATAGGAAAACAGCAATGAGCACCCAGGCAGCGGCAGCGAGCAACAAAGACCGCGTCTTCATCTTCGATACGACGTTGCGTGACGGCGAGCAGAGCCCCGGCGCGACGATGACGCTGGAGGAGAAGCTCCAGGTCGCCGAGGCCCTCGACGAGATGGGCGTCGATATCATCGAGGCCGGTTTCCCCATTGCCAGCAATGGTGATTTCGAAGCTGTGGTGGCCGTTGCCAAGCAGGTGAAGAACTCGGTGGTCGCCGGCCTCGCCCGCGCCATCCCGGGCGACATCGCCCGCGCCGGCGAAGCGGTGCGCCACGCCAGGCAAGGCCGCATCCACACTTTCGTTTCCACTTCGCCGATCCATCTGGCCCACCAGATGAAGAAGACCGAAGAGCAGGTGCTGGAGATCATCTCGGCCACCGTGGCGCAGGCCCGCAACCTCATCGACAATGTCGAGTGGAGCGCGATGGACGCGACCCGCACCCCGATCGATTACCTGGCGCGCTGCGTCGAGCTCGCCATCAAGGCCGGCGCAACCACCATCAACCTGCCCGATACGGTCGGCTACGCCATCCCGGCCGAGCACGAGGCGATGTTCCGCTCGATCATCGAGCGGGTTCCGGGCGCCGACAAGGTGATCTTCTCGGCCCATTGCCACAACGATCTCGGCCTCGCCGTCGCCAACTCGCTGGCTGCCGTGCGGGGCGGTGCGCGACAGATCGAGTGCACCATCAACGGGCTGGGCGAGCGTGCCGGCAACGCGGCGCTCGAGGAAGTGGTGATGGCGCTGCGCACGCGTGGCGACGCCATGCCCTATGACACCGAGATCGACTCGACCCATTTGAGCCGCGCCAGCAGGATCGTCTCGGCGGCAGCCAACTTCCCGGTACAATACAACAAGGCGATCGTCGGCAAGAACGCCTTCGCACACGAGAGCGGCATCCACCAGGATGGCATGCTGAAGAACGCGCAGACCTATGAGATCATGACGCCGGCCTCGGTCGGCATCAAGGAAACCACCCTGGTGATGGGTAAGCACTCGGGTCGCGCCGCCTTCAAGGATAAGTTGAAGGAACTGGGCTACGACCTTGGCGATAATGCCTTCCAGGAAGCATTTGTCCGCTTCAAGGATCTGGCTGACCGCAAGAAGCACGTCTACGACGCCGACATCGTGGCGCTGGTCGATGACGAAGCCGGGTCGGTCGATGATCGCATCAAGCTGGTCGATATGGAGGTGATCTCCAAGACCGGCGGCGTGCACCATTGCGACCTCGTCATCACCATTGACGGCGTCGAGGTGAAGGCCTCGTTCGACGGCACCGGCTCGGTGGATGCGATCTTCAACGCCATCAAGCAGGCCGTGGGCAAGGATCCGCATCTGGTGCTCTATGCCATCGACGGCGTCACCGGCGGCACCGACGCGCAGGCGAGCGCCCATGTGCGGCTCGAAATGAATGGCCGGATCGTCTCCGGCAACGCCGCCGAGCCTGACACCCTCGTCGCCTCGGCCCGTGCCTACATCAACGCCTATAACCGCCTGCTGCTCGAACGCGGCGCGGCGGCGCAGGGCGCCACGGAAGCCGCAGCGGCAAGCTGATCCGCGCCGCCGCCGACACCTTCGGAGCCGCCCTCGGGGCGGCTCTGTTTCATCGGGCCCTCGGAGCCGCCTCTCGGGCGGCTCTTTTCTGATCGGAACAGGGAAGGCGACGAATGACCTACGAACTGCGGGAGCTGGCTTCACCTGCGGATTGGGAGGCGATGCATCGGATCCGGCTCGAAGTGCTGTTCACCGAGGAACGTCATCCCGGGCTCGTCTACGACCGAGCGCATCCGCACGATACGGAGCCGACGCACAGCAAGTTCATACTCATCAACGACGGTGTTCCGATCGGCACGGCTCGGCTCGATCCGCGTGGCGAAGGCGGCATCGTCCGCCTGGTCGCGATCGTGGCGCAGCTGCAGCGGCAGGGACACGGTTCGGTGCTCGAGGCCTTGCTCATCGATTTCGCCAGGGCGCGCGGCATGAAGCGGCTGTGGCTCAACGCCGCCCGCGACGCCGTCGGCTTCTACCAGAAGCTCGGCTGGACGGCTGAAGTTTGGGACGAGGAGGAGCTTGCGACTTTCGCCCGCAATTGCGTGCAGATGACCAAGCCGATCGGCTAGGCTGTGCCGAGTCGAACAGCTGGAGCCTTCATGCTGGGAGAACTGCGGGGCGGGCTTACCGCCGTGGCCCTGGTGGTTGCCGGTGTGCTGTTCGCGGTGAGCGTCGACCTGGGTATTCCCGGGCAGGCCCTGCTGCAGTCGCTGCGTTTCCACATCGCCGCAGCGCTGCTCGGCCTGGTGGTGCTGTTGTTCATCGGCGGCGCCTGGCGTCGGGCTTGGGTCTTGGCGCTCGTCTTCGCGATCAGCGCCGGGCAGGGCGTGGCCATTATCTACCATCAGCAGGAGCCGCGCATCGCGCTTGCCGCCGCTCAAAGCAAGCCGCTGCTCAAGCTGCTGAGTTTCAACCTGCTGTCGAACAACCAGAACGGCGAAAACATCGCCCGCTTCATCGCAGGGTCGGACGCCGATGTGGCCGTGCTAATGGAGGCGGCGCCGATCGCCAGCCACGTTGAAATCCTGCGTGCGGCCTATCCATACTTCGTCGGCTGCGGCGACGGTTCACGCTGCGGTGGCGTGGTGATCCTGTCGCGGACGCCGCTTGGCGATATCACCGTGCAGTCGATGAGCGGAGCGTGGCAGAATCGCTTGGTCACCGCCAGCACGACGATCGACGGGCAAAAGCTCAATATCGTCGCGGCACACCTGGTGAAGCCCTATTTCGACGACTTCGCCGCCGAGGAGTTTGCCAAGCTCGGCGCGGTCATCGGTCGGCTCGATGGGCCGCTGGTGCTGGCCGGCGATTTCAACGCTGCAGCCTGGTCCGCCAGCATCGACGGGCTGCTCCGCCGGCGGAGCCTGGTGCCCGGCCCGTCTTACCCCGCCACCTGGCCGGTCCGGCTCGGCCCGCTGGGCGTCCCGATCGACAACATCTTCACCCGGGCGCCGCTGATGATCACCGAGGTGAACGCGCTGGACGACGCCATGGGCTCCAACCACCGCGGGCTGTTGGCCGAGATCGCACTGGCCGGGCCGTAAGCGCGGCAGAGCGTTCGTGCTTGCCGGGGCACCGGTTTAGGTGCATCTCGAGCGCGGGTTTGCGGGGGCGGACATGCGGCGGCGAAACTTCTCGGGGAACGCGATAGGACGCTTGCGTCACGCAGGGCGGATCACGCGCTGGTGGCTCTTTGGACTGCTGAGCTTCGCGCGGCCAGAGCGGCTGCGCCTGCGGCCCCCGCCCTGGCCGCCCGCGCCGGCAACTGCTTTCGTGCCGCGCGCAACGATCTCGGTGCCGGTCACGCGTCCCATCGTCTACGGCAAGGTGGTGCCGGAAAAGCTCAGTCGGCTGCCGACCGAATCGGAAGGCATGGAGCCCGGCGTAACGCTGGCTGAGAACGTGGTGCTCCTGCCGGGGCACATCTTTGTAGACCGGCGTAGCGGCACAATCCTGCCTCGGAGCTACGAGGTGGCCATGGACCAAGGGGCCAAGGCCGGGTTGGCGTCGCGGCCGCCGCGCCTGCTTGGTGCTCCCGATGAGGCGGAGGAACTCTTCGTCGTTGAGGCCCACTACATCCACAATTTCGCGCATAATCTGCTCGAAGCCATGCCGCGGTTGCTGCTTCTCGACCGCGCACCGCCGGGGATCGAGGTCGTGACGTCGCTGCCTCCATCCGCCACGTTTGATGCGGTCGCCCGCGGTCTGGGGGGCGATCCTTCCCGTATCCGCCATTTCCAGCGCCCGGTGTTCTGCCGCCGAGCCTATCTGCCCGACCCGCTGATTCACCTGAATCGCTTCATCCACCCCATGGCGCGCGACGCCTTCACCCGGCTGCGAAGCCTGGGCGCGTCTTCCGACATCGAACGTTCCAAGCGCATCTTCATCTCGCGCTCGAGGATAGCTCGGCGACGGCTCAGCAATGAGGCCACGGTCGAGGCGCTGTTCGAGCGGTACGGCTTCAGGATCGTCCATCCGGAGCTGTTGCCTATCGAGGCGCAGATCGCGCTGTTCAGTAACGCGAGAATGATCGCCGGACTCGGGGGATCGGCGATGCACAACACCGTGTTCGCAGACCCGGACGCCAAGGTGCTGATGATCAGCGCCAAACAGTGGTTCGTCGAAACCGATGTGTTGATCAACCAAGGCGCTGGGCAGCTTGGCTATGTCTTCGGCGAGCCCACCGACGAAGCAGCCGATGCCGGAGACAGGACTTGGTACGTCGATCCCGCTGCGGTCGAGGCGGCCATTGTGGGCCATTTCGGCCTCTGAGGCGCCACCAGCCCGAATAAATCCTTCGGGTCTTCGAGATCCGGGATCAGGTCGATGTCACGGTTGTCGGCCTGGCTCAG